>Ga0335085_10000663_pt1 | contig 91046 bp, 80 predicted proteins | sample Lox_Sample_45_FD_206712 | JGI IMG/M metagenome (GOLD analysis project Ga0335085, IMG submission 206712) | Soil microbial communities from Loxahatchee National Wildlife Refuge, Florida, United States - Lox_Sample_4.5 | ecosystem: Environmental > Terrestrial > Soil > Wetlands | place: USA...
GGCTCGAGGTCGTCTGGATCTGGTTCTGCGGAACCTGCGGCGGCATTGGGGTGGCGACGGGCGGCGATGTGGCGGTCAGCGTTGCCGCCGTCGCCTGCTGGACGCTGACCGCCACGTTATTTGAGACCGTGTTGGGGACCCCGCTGTTGGCAACCGCGCATTCGTCGGAACCGTGCTCGCGCCGCCGTTGCCGCCGGTCCGGCCGTCAAGCTGTGCGAGGACGGCACTCAGATTTCCGGGCGGCACGAAATGCGGCGGACTCAGGGCCCCGGTCGCATCGATGTCGATCGCGAAGCCGGGGCGGTACAGTTCCTGTCGCTGGCCGGTTCGTCCGGTGACGGTCAAGGCCTTGCCATAGACGAAAATGACTTCCGCGTTGCCGCCGCGACGGATATCGGCGACGAAGACCCCGCCGCGAATGCCGATCGTACCGGTGGCAAGGCGCACGTTGACGGCGTCTTCTTCCTTGCTGAGTTTGCCGCCAACAAAACGCATCGCGCCGCGGGCCGCGCTGAGCGTCATCCTTCCGGTGCTGGTGCTGGGGTTGTAGACAAAATCATCGATTGTCAGGTCGGCATTGGGGCCGACGCTGACTGAAGACCCGTCAACAAAGAGGATTTGCGTTTGCCCGCCGGCGTCGGTGGTGATCCGTTCGTTATGGATGACATCCTCGCCGATGACGAGGCGCCGCGCTACGCCACCGGGCGGCGTACCGTTGGCATTGGTATTAACCGCCGCATTGATCCCGACCTTGTCCGGCGTTGCGGCCGCCCAGGCGGATGATATCGCCGCTACTGGTGCCAAAAGCACGATCGCAAATAGAGGCGTTGACCGAAGGCTCATGCGCATCGAGCACTCCTAAAACCTGATCTGTGGTCCGAACCGCACCGAATCGCTCGTGTAGCCGCAAAGCGGCAGATTCGAAGAGACGACATCGTGCCGGAATTGCACGATCGGCTCGATGTTGTCAGCGACTTGCCCGGCATCTGCTGAAGCAGGAGATCGTTTTCTGTGCAGCGCGGCACGGTTACCGTTATCCGTCTTGGCGATAGCCGCAACAGCGGTAAGCAGTAAGATCGCCAGCAGCAACCAAGCCGATTGGCCAAACCACAATGTCATCCCTGTTTCTGTGTTTGTCGCATTATGGCCAAATGCCGTACTATTGCGCAACTTCTGGCTTCGTCGAACGCAACATCGCTACTCGCGGCAAAATTATGCTCGTTTGGCGGCGGTTTGGTCTGTCTGAATGCCTGCCGTTTCTGCGGTTGCGCGTCGGTTTGACGTATGCGGCGCCATTGAGCTTCGCCATGCAATTCGACGACGAGACTTTTGAAGCGCATTGGCTTCCGTTACGGGCAGTACATGATGAAGTCGAGCATGGTTTTTGCTACTATTAGTAGCGCCAGCACTCAATTGGCAATTCAACGCTCAGCGCAAATCGTCCTCGCAAAGATGACGCTAACACCATGTGCCCTGACCGTGCTACAAGGTGGGTCAGGATGAAAGATATTATGACGTTTTTTCAATGAGTTGTGGTTCCAGAACGGCAATCATCTCCTGGGCGCCACTCGGCGACGAGCTATGACCCACCATCTCCATCACGGTGACCTGCCCGAAAGCGTGGAGTTCGGTTCGGTGGTCGCGGTCGATACCGAAGCGATGGGGCTGAACCCGCATCGTGACCGGCTGTGCCTCGTGCAGCTTTCATCGGGCGACGGCAACGCCCATCTGGTGCAGATTATGCCCGGCGAATACGAGGCGGCGCGGCTGAAGGCGCTGATGGCCGATCCGACGGTCACCAAGCTGTTTCACTTTGCCCGCTTTGACCTGGCGATGATCTACCACTATCTGGGCGTCATGGCAGGCCCGGTCTATTGCACGAAGATCGCCTCGCGCCTCGCGCGGACGTTTACCGACAAACATGGCCTGCGCGATCTGTGCAAGGATGTGCTGAATGTCGATATCTCCAAGCAGCAGCAAAGCTCCGATTGGGGCGCGGCGACGCTCACCGACCAGCAACTGCAATACGCCGCGACGGACGTTTTGCATCTGCACGCGCTGCGCGCGCGACTCGATGCGATGCTGACACGCGAAGGGCGCGCAGACTTGGCGCAGGCGGCCTTTGATTTTCTGCCGGCCCGCGTGCTGCTTGACCTTGAAGGGTGGGCGGAGCAAGACATCTTCGCACATTGACCGGGCCAGCGTCGGGTTCGGCCTGATCGCCGGTGGCAGTTTGCGCCCCGGCACGCAATTGATGTGAGCCGTTTAATGGACGATGCCTTGGCAAGCCGCCGCCCGACCGTGCTGCCGGCCGACGAACGGCCGTCCCCTTTCAGCCGCGATGTCGCCGTGGGGCGCCGTGTGATCCTTGCGGAAATCGATGGCCTGCACCAACTGGCCAACATGCTCGACAGCAGCTTTGGCCAAGCGCTCGATCTGTGCGCCGCGGCGGCCGGGCGGGTGATCGCCACCGGGATCGGCAAGAGCGGGCATATCGCGCGAAAGATCGCGGCGACGCTTGCCTCGACCGGCACGCCGGCCCTCTTCGTCCATCCCGCCGAGGCAAGCCACGGCGATCTCGGGATGATCGGCGCCGGCGATGTGGTCATCGCCTTATCGAATTCCGGCAATAGCGCGGAGCTTGGCGATATCGTCGCCTTTACCCGGCGTTTCGACATCCCGCTGATCGCGATGACCGGCGACGCCCGCTCGACATTGGCCGAAGCGGCGGATGTGTTGCTGCTGCTCCCCGCCTCTGCCGAGGCGTGCTTGATGGGGCTTACGCCGACGACCTCGACGACGATGATGCTGGCGCTCGGTGATGCCCTCGCGGTGGCGCTGCTCGAACGCAAAGGGTTTTCGACCGAGGATTTCCACCGCTTCCATCCGGGCGGTTCGATTGGCCGGAAGCTGTTGCGGGTCGCCGACATCATGCATACCGGTGATGCCGTCCCGGTCGTCACGCCGCACACCGCAATGTCGGAAGCGATTTTGGTGATGAGCGCGAAGAGCTTTGGCTGCGTCGGCGTCTGCGACGAGAGCGGCCGGCTGGTCGGCATCATCACCGACGGCGATCTCCGTCGGCATATGGGTGACGACCTGCTTCAGCGCAGCGTCCGCGAGATCATGCATACGGAGCCGAAAACAGTCCCCGCCGCGGGATTGGCGGCCGAGGCGCTGGGCATGATGAACCGGTTCGCGATCACCTCGCTTTTTGTCGTCGATGATGCGGGGCAATCCACCGGGTTTCTCCATATGCACGATTGCCTGCGGGCCGGCGTCGCATGATCGGACGCAACGCACCGCGCGCACTCGGCCCCGACGGACGCGATTTGCGATTGGGGAACGCCGGCTTGTCGTTCAGGGACCGACTGTCGCGCTTGCCGGGTAATAGCCACAGCCGCCGTGTCGCGTTGCTAAAATTGGCGCTGCCGGCGATCGGCGGCGCGTTGTTGTTGATGGTTTTGGTGTGGCCGCGTCTCGCACCGCTGTTCGACCGTTTCCGCTGGGCGGCAATCGACCTGCGCGACGCGCGCGAACTGCGCATGATCAACCCGCGCTACGCCGGAACCGACCGCGACGGCCGCCCTTTCGTGATAACCGCCGCGGTGGGACGGCAGGTGCCGCAGCGCAATGATGTCATGGCGCTCGACGACCCGGTGGCAAATGTTCAAAGCCACAGTGGCGCCAAAATAAGGGTCAGCGCCAATAGCGGCGTCTATCAGACGCAAACCCAGTATCTCGACATGTTCGGACAGGTCACGATAAAGCGTGAGGACGGTTCGGTCTTTACCACCGAAGCGGCCCGCGTCGATGCGGCAAACGACGCCGCGGAAGGGACCGCGCCCGTCGAGGGTCATGGGCCGCAAGGGAACATCGTCGCTCAGGGTTTCCAGGTTCTCGACAAAGGCGACATTGTCATCTTTACCGGACACGCCAATTTGGTTTTGACCCCGACGAAGCAGCAGACGCCGGGCGCGGAGCCCGCGACGGTTCCCGCGCCGGTCGCACAGGCCGCCGCTCAACTCGAGGCCAAGGCGGAGGAGCGCCATGTCGCGCCGCGACATCACGCCGAAGCGACGCGAACAAGGCCGGTGCATCAAAGACACACGGCCCACACTGCGCGCGAGTCCGCGCACCATCATCCATCAGCAAAAAAACCGGACTGATGCTTCCCAGACGGAAATGGCTTTCGCTGCTCGTCGCTGGCTTTGTGCTGTTGCCGGCGGAGACAGCACTTGCGCAACTAGGTTCGCCGGACTCCACCGCCCCGATTAATATCCAGGCAGACAACGGCATCGAATGGCAGCAGAACAAGCAACTCTACATCGCGCACGGCAATGCCTTGGCCTCGCGCGGCCCCGCGACGATCAGGGCCGACACGCTGATCGCCCATTATCGCGAGGTAAAAGGCGAAAACGGCAATACCGGCGGCAATAGCCAGATCTACCGGATCGAGGCCGAGGGCAATGTGGTCATCACGCGCGACACAAGAACCATTGTCGGTGACCGCGCCGATTACGACATGGATAAGGGGATCGGTATCGTTCGGGGCAAGGGGTTGAAGATGACCACCCCGACCGACGTGATCACCGCGCGAGACGCGCTGGAATGGTACGACGAAAAACAGATCGCGGTCGCCCGCGGCGATGCCGTTGCCGTCAGGCAAGGCGGGCGTACCATCAAGGCCGACATCCTGACCGCCTACATGGTGAAAACCGTAGCGCCGGCAAAACCCGTAACCACGGCTGCGAAGACAGACACGGGTAACGGCAAGCCCGGAACGGCACCCCCTGGGGGCGATGAATCAAAGATCAACCGGATTGACGCGCAAGGGCATGTCGTCGTGATTAACGGTCTCGACATTGGCCGTGCCGACTATGGCGTCTACAACGCGGCGACCGATATCGCTACGTTGCTTGGCAATGTCACACTGACACGCGGCAAGGACGTCATCACGGGGCAATATGCGGTCATGGACCTTAGCACCAATGTCAGCCGGATCATGCCCGCGTCGACTCTGCCGGGCGGCACCCGACAACGCGTCCAAGGCCTGTTCGTGAAGCAGGACGTCCCGGGGGCCGAGAAGAAAAAGGCGCCATAATGCGCGGCGATGATCGACGACAGGCCCGCGGGGAACCGTTCTTTCCCGACGACATCGTGCCGCAGTGGCTGCGCTTGTCGGAGCAGGAGGAAGCCGGCCCCCCAGGGCCGCGGCTTGTCGCCGATAACAACGGCTTGGTCGGACGCGGGCTGGGCAAAAGCTTTAAGCGGCGCGTCGTGCTGCGCGACGTCAACGTCTCGGTTCAGCGCGGCGAGGTCGTAGGGCTGCTCGGCCCCAATGGCGCCGGCAAGACCACATGCTTTTACATCATCACCGGCCTGATCGCATCCGACAGCGGCACGGTGAGCCTCGACGGCGAGGACATCACAGTGCTGCCGATGTACCGCCGGGCGCGCCTCGGTATCGGTTATTTGCCTCAAGAAGCTTCGATCTTTCGCGGCATGACCGTCGAGCAGAACATCCGCGCCATCCTTGAAGTCGCCGAACCCGAGCCCGAGGCGCGCGAGTCCAAACTGGATTCGCTGCTTGCCGAGTTCTCGATCAGCCACCTGCGCCGGGCGCCGGCAATGGCCTTGTCGGGCGGCGAGCGGCGGCGTTGCGAGATCGCCCGCGCGCTCGCCACGCAGCCGCATTTCATCCTGCTCGACGAGCCGTTGGCCGGCATCGACCCGATCGCCGTCAACGACATCCGCGACTTAGTGAAGCACCTCAAGGATCGCGGAATCGGGGTACTGATTACCGATCATAACGTAAGAGAAGCGTTCCAGATCGTCGATCGGGCCTATATCTTGCATGAGGGGCGCGTTCTGATGGAGGGTGCGCCGCAGGAGATCGTCGCCGACGCCGATGTACGACGCGTTTACCTGGGCGAAAGATTCAGCCTATAAGCCCGCTCCGATTGGAGCATTGGCTTGAACAGGATTGGTTTTTCGCAACGGTTGGAGCTTCGCCAGACGCAAGCGCTGGTGATGACCCCACAGCTGCAGCAGGCGATCAAGATGCTGCAGCTGTCGAACCTTGAATTGGCGGATTATGTCGACGCGGAGATCGAGCAGAACCCGCTGCTCGAACGCAGCGAAAGCGACGGCGAAGACGGCACGGCCATAAACGGCAACGGCGCCGAGATAAATGGCGCTGCCATCATCCCCGAAACGACGGTATTGGCCGAGCCGTCGACCGAGCAATTTTCATCCGATGCCGTCGAACAATGGGACGCCGCCACTGGGTCCGAGGGTGACGGCTCGGCGGATTTCGGCGGCGATACGCAGCCCTGGCGCACGCGCAACGGCTCTGGCGACGGCGAGGATTTTTCCGCGCTCGACCAGGCGGCGGCACGGCCCCTGACGCTGCGCGAGCATCTGCTCGAACAGATCGGTGCCGATCTGCCAAACCTGACCGACCGGGTGATCGCTGCCTATCTCCTCGATCAGCTCGACGAAGCCGGCTATCTGCGCGGTCGTCTGAGTGAAGCGGCGGCGCGGCTTGGCTGCCCGGTCGACCGCATCGAACCGGTGCTGACGCGACTTCAGGAACTCGATCCGCCGGGCGTGTTTGCCCGCGACCTGACGGAATGCCTGGCGTTACAGTTGCGCGATCGCAATCGCCTCGACCCGGCCATGCAAACCCTGCTTGATAATCTGCCGCTGCTCGCCGCGCGCAACGTCGCCGCGCTGATGAGGCTTTGCCGCGTCGACGCAGATGATCTCACCGAGATGATCGGTGAGATCAAATCGCTCGACCCGCGTCCCGGGCTCGCCTTCGATCCGCCCCAGGCACAGCCCATCATTCCCGACATCCTGATGCGCGCGCAACCCGATGGCGGATGGATCGTCGAGCTCAACGCCGAGACCTTGCCGCGCGTGCTGGTCAACAACCGCTATTACGCGAAAATCAGCCGTGCGACCCGCAACAAAGGCGAGCGCGATTACCTGACCGATCGGCTGCAGGCGGCCAACTGGCTCATCAAGTCGCTGCACCAGCGGGCGACCACGATCCTCAAGGTGGCGACCGAGATCGTCGAGCAGCAGGACGGCTTCTTTCGTCACGGCGTGCAATCGCTACGGCCGCTGATCCTGCGCGACATCGCCGACGCAATCGGCATGCATGAAAGCACCGTGAGCCGCGTCACGACCAATAAATACATCGCGACACCGCGCGGCCTGTTCGAGCTGAAGTACTTCTTCACCTCGGCAATCGCCGCCTCGCGCGGCGGCGAGGCGCATTCGGCCGAGGCCGTACGGTTCCGCATCCGCCACCTGATCGATCGCGAACCGGCCGAAAGTACGCTGTCGGATGAGCGCATCGTCGAATTGCTGCAGGCCGAGGGGGTCGATATCGCCCGCCGTACTGTCGCGAAATATCGCGAGGCGATGCGCATCCCGTCGTCGGTGCAACGCCGGCGTGAGAAACTGATGGCGCTATGAGCACACTCGATCACGCCGGCGGCGACCTTGCCGATCTCATAACCCCGCCCGGCGTCGTGGCCCAGCTTCGTGCGCCCACCAAGCGGCACGTTCTTCAAGAGCTGGCGCGCCGCGCGGGGCCAATGACCGGCATCGACGACAAGCGCGTCTACGATGCGCTCGCCGAACGTGAGCGTTTGGGGACGACGGGTATCGGCGCCGGTGTCGCCGTTCCGCATTGCCGGCTTCCGGAGCTTGGCCGGTTCTTCGGGATGTTCGCCCGACTGGAACGCCCAGTGCCGTTCGAGGCGATCGACGATCAGCCGGTCGATCTCATCTTTCTGCTCCTGGCGCCAGCCGATGCAGGCGCCGAGCATCTCAAGGCGCTTGCCCGGGTTTCGCGGCTTCTGCGCGACAAGGCCATGTGCGGGAAGCTGCGCGGTGCCGACAGCGCCGACGCGCTCTACGCGCTGTTAACCGCCGGCGCCGCCGTCTGATAGGCGCTGTTCTCTCTGCGCGTTTTCGTTCGAGAGCGCAGCTTTAAACCTAATGCACGCTGACCGGTTCGAGCTCGTTCTGGCGCACCACCGCGAACGCGATATCGCGATCGCTGATCAGCGCCATCTGGGTGCCGTCAGCCGCGTGAATCGCATAGCCGGCCGTCCCGTCGACCGTCACCGGTTTCACATAGGCGATGTCCTGCATGCCCAGCATCGCCAGATCGTTTGCGGTCATCGCCCGCATTTGTTCGATTGTCTGCATCTCTACCTCCCCCTGCGCCGGTCTTGGGCCGGGCGGCAGGCGGTTGAGCCCCCGTCGGTCAACCCCCGGCGGGGACATGCTAATTTCACGCCAAGGTCTACTTTGACGAACGCACCAGCGTGGGTGTCGTTCGCGTCAGTTCGACCGGATCAGCCTTCGCGGCACGATCCTTGATCTCGATCGTGCGAACCCGGGCTTCTATCTGCGGGCGCATCAGATCGATGTGCAAGAGGCCGTTGTCGAGCCACGCGCCGCGCACCTCGATGCCCTCGGCGAGCACGAACGAGCGTTGGAACTGACGCGCGGCGATGCCGCGATGCAGATAGATGCGGTTGTCGTCATCGGTCTGTCGGCCGCGGACAACCAACTGATTGTCTTCGATCGTCAGCTTCAGATCGCTCATCGCAAAACCGGCGACGGCCAGCGTGATGCGCAGCGAATTTTCGTCAACCTGTTCGATGTTATAGGGTGGATACCCGTCGCTCGACACCTTGCTGACCCGGTCGAGTGCCCGCTCGAAATGGTCGAAACCCAACAAAAGCGGGGAATTAAACAGCGACAAACGTGCCATGGGCGCTTCTCCTCACTGAGCGAGACACCCCGCCGGACCCGTTTCGGCATCCGGCGGCAGCATTTATTTGGTGCGGATTGGTGCCGGGATCAAGCAAGCATCGATAAAGCTTCCGTGATGTCATGCTGTTGCAAAGCCTCGCGACACACCATATGAGGCGCGCGACTAGCCCGACACGGGTGGGACAGGCCGATGACCAAAAGAACCAATCGGTGGCGTATCGTAGCGGCGCTGCTGTTCAGCCTCACACTCGCGCTGACGCCCAGCCTCGCCGAGGCGCGCGCCGGATCGAGCTATGGCGGCGGCCATTCGAGCTTCGGCAGCCGCGGCTCGCGCACGTTCGAGGGCAACGGCGCTTCGCCGCTCAGCCGGACGATGCAGACCCCGTCATCGCCCAGCTATGGATCGGGCTACGGCGCCGGCGGCAGTTTCTTTTCGCGCCACCCGTTCCTCACCGGCATCTTTGGCGGCTTCCTCGGCTCGATGCTATTTGGCGGCGGATTTTTCGGCCACATGTTTGGCGGGTTTTTCAGCCTGCTGATCATCGGCCTGCTGATTTTCTTCCTGTTCCGGCTCTTGTCGGGCGCCTTTGCTGGAGGCGGCGGCGGGTTCGCCCCGCGCTCGGTGGGCGCGGCGGCGGCGCCAAACCAGAACCAGTTTCGTGGCCGCGATATCTACGTGGGCGACGGTGATCTCAACGCCTTTCAATCGATCCATGCGGCGGTGCAGGAGGCGTGGGGTCGCGCTGATCTCACGCAGATGCGGCAGCTGATGACCCCCGAAATGCTCAGCTATTTCTCCGAGGAGCTGAGCAAGAACACGAGCCAGGGCGTGCAGAACCTGGTGTCGAACGTCAATCTCGTGAAGGCCGAGCTGACCGAAAGCTGGGAAGAAGGCGACATGCAATACGCCACCGCTTACATGCGTTGGACCGCGCTCGACTACACGGTGCGGCTCGGCGCAGCGCCGTCAAGCCCGGGCGCGCTCGTCAGCGGCGACCCGCGCGTGCCGACCGAAAGCGAAGAAGTGTGGACCTTCGTCCGCCGCCACGGCGGCCAGTGGCTGCTCTCGGCGATTCAGCAGGTGTAGTCGCGCGCTACGGCCATGCCACCTCGGGCGGCAGCGACATGAGGATCGCCTCGACATTGCCGCCGGTCCGCAGGCCAAAGCGCGTGCCGCGGTCGTAAAGCAGGTTGAACTCGACGTAGCGGCCGCGTCGCACAAGCTGGTGGCGACGCTGTTCGTCGGTCCACGGTAGGCGCATCCGCTGGCGGACGATGGCGGCGTAGCCTTCGCGAAACGCCTCACCGACTTCGCGGACAAAGGTGAAATCGCGCTCCCAATCGCCGCTGTCGAGATAGTCGAAGAAAATGCCGCCGGTACCTCGCGGCTCGTTGCGATGCGGCAGGAAGAAGTACTCGTCGCACCACTTCTTGTATTTTGCATAGGCGTCGGGCGTGTAACCGTCGCACGCCTCGCGTAGCGCCGCGTGAAAATCGGCCGCGGCGAGTTCGTCGGGATAAATCGGCGTGAGGTCGCCGCCGCCACCGAACCACGCCTTGCGCGTCACGATATGCCGCGTGTTCATATGCGCGGCGGGCACCAGCGGCGAGCAGGGGTGCGACACCAGCGAGATACCTGCGGCCCAAAAGCGCGGATCCTCACTCGCGCCGGGGATCTCCGCGCGAAACTCGGTCGCGAATTCGCCATGCACGACCGAAACATTGACCCCGACCTTCTCGAACACGCGGCCTTTCATCACCGCCATCGTGCCACCGCCGCCGCCCGCGCGCTCCCATTCGTTGCGCAAGAAACGAGCGCCGCTCCCACCCGCAAACTCGTCCTCGATCGCCTCGAACTCAGCGCAAATTTGATCGCGCAGCGCGGCGAACCAATCGGCGGCGCGCTGTCGGCGGTCCAAATCCTCGTCCATCCCCACCGTCACTCCGCCGGCAGCCCGCCGGTCTGGCGCAGCGCCTCGAAGAGCGCGATCGCCCCGGCCTGCGCGACGTTGAGCGATCGCGCCGGCGCACGCAAGCGGATGGCGACACGCGCTTCAACGGCCTCATGGACATGGTGCGGCACGCCGGCGCTCTCCCGCCCGAGCAACAGCGTATCGCCTGTCGTGAAAGTGAAACGGTCAATCGCCACGGTGCCGGATGTGGTCAGCAGCACAAGCCGCGAATTCGCCGCGCGCGATGCGACAAAAGTAGCCCAGGAGAGATGCCGGGTGACCTCGGCAAGTGCGACATAATCAAGGGCCGCGCGTCGGAGCCGGCGATCGTCGAAGATAAACCCGAGCGGCTCGATGAGGTCGACGGCGACACCAAAGCACGCAGCCAATCGCAGCAAAGCGCCGGTATTTTGTGGAATGTCCGGCTCGTACAGCGCGAGGCGCATGGCGATTTACCCTTGGGTTGCAAAAAGAACGCGCAGCCAGTCGCAGCAGACCGCGTATAGTGTTGCGTTCCTTGCTGATTTATGCGGCAGTCTGTCGCATAGTTCGGCTACTTCAACGGTATAGCTTGCGCGTTCCCCGGCCGTCGGAGGGATGGCGGCGGGCTCATGAGGTTTTGTATGACGGATGTGGCGCAATCGCAGGTTTCTCACGGCCACGATGGCGAGACGCGACGCGATTTCCTCACCCTGACCGCCTCGGCGCTCGGCGTCGTCGGCGTGGCGGCGGCGATTTGGCCGTTCATCGACAGCCTGAACCCGGCCGCCGATACGCTGGCGCTGTCGACGACCGATGTCGATCTCGCGCCAGTCCAGGTCGGCCAGCGGCTGACCGTCGCCTGGCAGGGCAAGCCGGTCTTTATCGACCACCGCCCGGAGGCCGAGATCAAGGCGGCGCGCGAGGTCGACGTATCGACCCTGCGCGACCCGCAGACCGACGCGCAACGCGTGCAGAAGCCCGAATGGCTCATTGTCGTCGGCGTCTGCACCCATCTCGGCTGCATCCCGCTCGGCCAGAAGCAGGGCGACGATCGCGGCCTTTTCGGCGGCTGGTTTTGCCCGTGCCACGGCTCGATGTATGATACCTCGGCGCGCATCCGCCAGGGCCCGGCGCCCGCCAACCTGTTGGTGCCGCCATATAAATTCACCTCCGACACCAAGATCACGATCGGCTAGGAAACGTCATGCCTGTTACCGGAACCGGCCGTACCAGCCGGATCATCCGCTGGATCGACTACCGGCTGCCTTTTGTCGCGATGATGGAGCACGAGCTCTATGAATACCCGACGCCGCGCAACCTGAACTATTGGTGGAATTTCGGTTCGCTCGCCGGGATCATCCTGGTGATCATGATCGTCACCGGCATCACGCTGGCGATGTACTACACGCCGAACGCGACGATGGCCTTCGATTCGGTCGAGCGCATCATGCGCGACGTCAATTATGGGTGGCTGTTGCGCTACATCCATATGAACGGCGCGTCGATGTTCTTTATGATCGTCTACATCCACATCTTCCGCGGCCTGTATTACGGGTCGTACAAATACCCGCGCGAACTGTTGTGGATGCTTGGCGTCATCATCTTGCTGCTGATGATGGCGACGGCGTTCATGGGCTACGTGCTGCCCTGGGGCCAGATGAGCTTCTGGGGTGCGACCGTCATCACCAATTTGTTCTCGGCTATCCCGGTTGTCGGCTCAAAGATCGTGACGCTGCTATGGGGTGGCTTCACGGTCGGCAACCCAACGCTCAACCGGTTCTTCTCACTGCATTACTTGCTGCCGTTCGTTATCGTCGCGGTGGTCGGGCTGCACCTCGTCGCGCTGCATACGCACGGGTCGAACAACCCGCTCGGCATCGACAGCAAGGGACCGCAGGATTCGATCCCGTTCCACCCTTACTACACCGTCAAGGACATGTTCGGCTTGATGGTGTTCCTGATCTTTTTCTCGATCTTCGTGTTCTACATGCCGAACGCGTTGGGCGACCCACAGAACTACATCCCGGCCAATCCGCTGCAGACGCCGCCCGATATCGTGCCGGAATGGTATTTCCTGCCGTTCTACGCGATCCTGCGCTCGATGACGTTCAATGTGCTCGGCATCCCGAGCAAGCTGGTCGGCGTGTTGCTGATGTTCTCGTCGATCCTCGTGTTGTTCTTCCTGCCTTGGCTCGACACCTCGCGGGTTCGCAGCGCGAGGTTCCGGCCGATCTACAAGAAGATTTTCTGGCTGCTGGTCATCGACGTGTTCACGCTCGGTTATGTCGGGGCGCATCCGCCGGCGGGCACGATCGTGATCATCGGCCAGATCGCGACGTTCTACTATTTCTTCCACTTCCTCATCCTGTTCCCGCTGCTCGGCAAGCTCGAGCGGCCACGACCGCTGCCGACCAGCATTGGCGCGGCGGTCTTGCCGGCCGCCGCCGCGGGGGGAAACTGATATGTCATCACGGTTTCTGGCCGCCCTAGCCGGCGTTTTGGTGCTTGGTCTTGTCTCGGCTGGAGGCGTACGCGCCCAGGAAGAGGTCGTGCCGGCGCCGCATCAGCAATGGTCGTTCCAGGGTCTGTTCGGCACCTATAACCAGGCGGCGCTGCAGCGCGGCTATCAGGTATACAAGGAGGTCTGCTCGGCCTGCCACCCGGTCAAGCACCTTTCCTTCCGGGATTTGACCGAGCTCGGCTACACCGAGGACCAGGTCAAGGGGATCGCCGCGCAGTACCAGATCACCGATGGACCCAACGATCAGGGCGAGATGTACCAGCGCCCCGGCAAGCCGTCAGACCCGATCCCCGGCCCCTTCCCTAATGATCAAGCCGCGCGCGCGGCCAATAACGGCGCGTTACCGCCCGATCTGTCGCTGATCGTCAAGCAGCGCGAGGGCGGCCCGGATTACGTCTATGCGCTGGTCGGCCTCGGGTTTAAGGAGGCGCCAAAGGATTTCAAGCTGCAGCAGGGGATGAACTACAACGAGTACTTCCCCGGCCACCAGATCGCCATGCCGCCGCCGCTGACCACCGACGGGCAACTGACTTATGCCGACGGCACCAAGGCGACGGTCCCGCAGATGGCGCATGATGTCGTCACGTTCCTCTCCTGGGCAGCCGAGCCGAACCTCAACGAGCGCCACCGCATGGGCGCCAAGGTGATCCTTTTCCTCGTGATCGCCGCCGCGGTTTTCTACGCGGCAAAGCGGCGGGTTTGGGCCGATCTTCACGGCCACCACGGCGTTCAGCCGGGCGAGGACGACTAGAGGCGCGTCCTCACGCTTAGCGGCGCGCTATTGGGGCGCGCCGCGCTTGGCGTCGGTGGCCTCGTCGACGCTGGCGAAATAGAGCGACGGGTCGGCGGCACGCACGCGCGCCTCGGGCAGGCCGAGTTCGCGGCGCACAATGTTGGTGCCCTCGACCAGCGACACGCATTTGTAATAGGCGATGCGCCGCGACAGACCCTCGCGGCCAAAGCCGCAATCGGTCGTGACGATGAGGCGCTCGGGCGGGATGTATTCGAGCGCGCGGCGGATCAGGTCGGCGACATGCTCCGGCGGCTCGACCACGGTGTTGCAGTGGTTGATGACGCCGATGCCGATCTTCTTGTCGGTTTTGTACTTGCCGAACGGCGCCAGCTCCTTGCCGTTGCTGCTGCACGCCTCGAAGGTCAGCACGTCGCAATTCAATTGCAGCAAATGCGGCAGCGCCCGCTCGTAACTCGGCACCTCCCAATAGACCCGTTGCTGATTGGGATTGCCCCAGCATGTGTGGACCCAGATCTCAGCGTCGACCCCGACAAGCTGGCGGTTGAAGGCCTCGGTCTGGAATTCGAGGTCCTTCTCGGTCGTGTCGGGGCGCGTCGTCATGCCGTGGTGGCGCGGCTCCTCGACTTGGATTACCGGGCAGCCGGCGGCGGCGAGCTCCCGGAACTCGGCGTTCATGATGTCGCAGAGGTCGAGCACCAGTGCCTTGTCGTCCTTGTAATGCTCGTCCCACAGCATGCTGGCGATCCCGGGCGCGCAGATCGCGCCAAACTTGACCGGCTTGTCGGTGAGACGTTGCGCAACCTGCCAGATCGCGCTGTATTCGAGCGGTCCGCGGGTCAGCTTGTCGGCGACGATCGCCGGCTGATAGGCCTCCTGCACCTCCCAGAGGATATGGCCGGGCTTGAGCCCGTGCCGGCCCATCCAGCCGCGCGAGGTCGAGCGATGGCCGTTGATCCCGCCCAGCCGCTCGATCGGATAGAAGAACCATGACTTGCCGCCGACATTGAGGTCGAAACGGCTGTCACCGTCGGTAACGATGTCGAGCCCGGCAGCCTCCTGCGCGTTGATGACAGCGGCGACGGCGTCGAGGTACTGCTCGCGGAACATCGAGTCGCCCATCGCCGCCTTGAACGAGCGGCCGTCGAGATTCTGGTCGTACCAGAGCGGCCGCGGGTACGATCCAGTGATCGCGGTCGGCATGATCATGTCGCGCGTCGTTTTGAGCATGGCGCTTCTCCCTCAATTCGAAATAGCCGGCCCTGCGAAACTTGCCTCTCCCATGATAACCTCAACAACGGCGGCCCGAGCAGCAAGGAGGTGGGCGTGCTGAACATGACAAGCCTTTTGGCGGACGCGCTGGGGCAAAATCTTTCAGGGACGTTCCGCAGGATATACGGTGACCAGGAGCAACGCCTGGCCCATGCGCTGGACGAAGCTGCCAGGCTGGTCATCGAGCGGATCGGCAGCAGCGATGCGCTCTACCACGATAGCGAACACACCGCGTTGGTGACGCTTTGCGTTCAGGACATTCTGCGCGGGCGACGCCTGGAGCGCATCGTTTCGCCCAGCGACTGGGTTCACACCATCCTTGCCGCCTTGAACCACGATATCGGTTATGTACGCGGCATTTGCGCCGGCGATACGGCCGAGCGCTTTGTGATCGACGGCGCCGGCAACACGGTGGCGCCGCCACGCGGCGCCTCCGACGCGTTCCTGACGCCATATCATGTGGAGCGCGGCAAGATTAAGGTGCGCGAACGGTTCGCCGATGTGGCGCTCATTGACGCGGAGCGGATCGCCACCGCCATCGAGCTCACCCGCTTCCCGGTCCCCGACGATGAGGATCATGCCGCGACCGACACCGAAGCCGGGCTTGTCAGGGCGGGCGACCTCATCGGCCAATTGGCCGACCCGCTCTATCCACGCAAGTTGAATGCCCTGTTTCAGGAATTCGTCGAAACCGGCGTGAACGAAAAACTGGGCTACGCCAATCCCGCCGATCTCGCCGACAAATACCCGCAATTCTTTTGGAGCAAGGTCGAGCCTTGCCTGACCGATGCGCTGCGCTATCTCGACATGACGATGGAGGGCAAGCAGTGGACCGCGACCCTCTACAGCCACATCTTCGCCATCGAGCACAATCGGCGGCGAAACGGGCCGCATGCTGGCACGATGACGTGACCGCGCGTTCGCGGGTGGGTTTGACCGCACTGCGCCTTTAACCGCGAGCGATAGGACGCTAACGCCGCCCGCGGCGTCGGCGCGCGACGGCGTAAGGCTGCGCGGGAGCCGGCTCGGGCGGTAGCGGCAGCGTTGCCTGCAGTGATTGCCGCTCGCGCTCCTTGCTTTCGATGCGCAGCGCGAGCGCCCGTGCCGCCTCAAACCTGAACGCGTTCATCAGCACGTCGTATTGCGCCCGCAACTGCGCGAGCTTTGTTTCGAGCGCTGCAAGCCGAGCGCGGCGCGCGGTGATGCCGGCGTCGCTCATGGCCGTCGCACGAAGCTGTGACCGGTGGCGCCCCTTCGACCGCGAGGAGCGCATCGACCCGCCTTCGTTGGCGTGATAGCGTGTCGCCAGCAGGCGGCGTTTCGCCGCAGCAAACAGGGAGGAGACACGGCTTGGGTGCCTATCTGGTGCGCCGCTTCGGCCTGATGCTGATGACCCTGTTCGGCATCTCGGTGCTGATCTTTGTGCTGCTGCGTCTGACCCCAGGCAACATCGCCGACATCCTGTTTGACGCCGGCGGCTATGTCGACCCCGCCGACAAAAAGAAGATCGAGCACGATCTCGGCCTCGACAAGTCGATCCCGCTGCAATACGCGGACTGGGTCGGCGGATTGCTGCACGGCGATCTCGGCTATTCCTACCAGACCGAGAAACCTGCGCTCGAGGAAATCCTCCCGCGTATCCCGATCACCGCGCGGCTGGCCGGCATCGCGCTGTTTTTCTCGGTCATCATCGGCGTGCCGCTCGGCGTCATCAGCGCGGTCAAGCAGAACACGCCGCTCGATTACTTTCTGCGAGTCATCAGTCTCAGCGGCTTGTCGATGCCGGCCTTCTGGCTGGGGCTGCTGATCCTGATGGGGTTTGTCGCCTATTTCGGAACGATCCCGATTTACAGCGAGCAGCCCAAAACCTTTTGGGATGCGCTGGTGATGTACAGCGTGCCGGCCGCAGCCGTCGGGTTTCGCAGTTCGGCGCTGATGATGCGCCTCACGCGCTCGTCGATGCTCGAGGTGCTGCGCCAGGACTATATCCGCACCGCCCGCTCCAAGGGCGCGCCGGAAATCGCGATCAACTACTACCACGCGCTGAAAAACGCGCTGCTGCCGGTGATCACGGTGATTGGCATCGAGGCGGCGTTTCTCCTGGGTGGCCTCATCGTCACCGAAACCGTCTTCAATATACCCGGCGTCGCCCGCTTCCTCGTCGAGGCGATCCGCTGGCGGGATTACCCGATGGTGCAGAACCTTGTGATGTTCATCGCCGTCGTCGTCGTGACCATAAACTTCGCGATTGACATGCTCTACGCTGCGGTTGACCCGCGCATCCGCTACGGCAGTTAGCGGCAAAAAAGGAGGAACGGGGTGAGCACACTCGATTTCAATGCCGAACTGGCTCGCGCCGGTGCCGGCGTTCGCGGCCGCTGGGGTGCGGTGCGGTTCTTTGTTCGCCGCTACCCGCTCGGCGCGATCGGCGCGGTAATCATGTCGCTGTTCATCTTCGCGGCGATCTTCGCGCCGCTCATCACCGTCTACGACCCGCTGTCGACCAACGCCGCGGCCTCGCTCGCCAAGCCGAGCGCGGCACATTGGCTCGGCTGCGATTTCATGGGCCGCGATGTCTACAGCCGGATCATCTACGGCGCGCGGATTTCGCTCGCGGTGAGCATGGGCTCGATGCTGCTCGGCTCGGGTGTCGGCGTGGCGATCGGCCTCCTGTCGGGCTATCTGCTCGGCTGGTTTGACCTCATCACCCAGCGTTTTCTTGAAATGATGCAATCGCTGCCGCTCCTGGTCATGGCGATCATCATGGCGGCGGCGCTCGGGCCCTCGCTGCACAACACGATCCTCGCGATCGCCATCCCGCTGGTGCCCTATGTCGCGCGCGTCATCCGCGCCAACACGCTGTCGCTGCGCGAGCAGCCTTTTGTCGAAGCGGCGAAGGCGATCGGGATGAGCGAAAGGCGCATCGCGCTGCGCCACGTGCTGCCCAACACGCTGGCGCCGCTGATCGTGCTCGCGACGGCGCAGCTCGGCTCGACGATCCTCACCGAGTCGTCGCTGTCGTTCCTCGGCCTCGGCGTGCCGGAGCCGCACCCCTCCTGGGGCCGAATGCTGTCGGAATCGGCGGCGGAATATGTGCGCACTGCCCCTTGGCTGGTCATCTTCCCGGGCATGGCGATCAGCTTTGTCGTCTTCGGTACTAATTTGCTGGGCGACGCGCTACGCGACTTGCTAGACCCGCGGCAGCGCAGCTAAACGCAGGTCGATCGGCCTCATCTCAAGCACTTTTGTGGAGTAACGCGTGGCAACGGCCCCCGAGACCACTGCCTTCCGCTCCCCCCGCCTCGCGACGTACGGCAATGCCGAGACCGTGCTTGAGGTGACGGGGCTGCAGACCTACCTCTTCACCCGCCTCGGCGTCGTCAAAGCGGTGGACGATGTGAGCTTCTCCGTCCATGCGGGCGAGACGCTGGCGATTGTCGGCGAGTCGGGCTGCGGCAAGACGATGACCTCGCTGTCCCTGATGCGGCTGGTGCCGAGCCCGCCCGGCCGCATCGTCGGCGGCTCGATCCGCCTGGGCGGGCGCGATCTGGTGGCGCTCAGCGAAGCCGAGATGCGCGACGTGCGCGGCAACGAAATCTCGATGATCTTTCAAGAGCCGATGACCTCGCTCAACCCGGTCATGACGATCGGGGCGCAGATCGCCGAGACGCTGCGCCTGCACCAGGATTTGTCGAAGGCCGCCGCACTCAAGAAGGCCGTCGAGATGCTGCGGCTGGTAAAAATTCCGGCGCCCGAGCAGCGCGCCAACGAATATCCGCATCAGCTCTCGGGCGGCATGCGCCAGCGCGCGATGATCGCGATGGCGCTGGCCTGCAACCCGCGCGTCCTTATCGCCGACGAGCCGACCACCGCGCTCGACGTGACGATCCAGGCACAAATCCTCGACCTGATCCTCGATCTGCAGAAGACGCTCGGCACCGCGGTGATCCTCATCACCCATGACCTCGCGGTGGTCGCCGAGACCGCGCAGCGCGTCATCGTCATGTATGCCGGGAAAAAGGTCGAAGAGGCGGAGGTCGAGGATTTGTTCGGCGCGCCGCTCCACCCCTACACGCACGGGCTGATGGCGTCGATCCCACAGCTCGCGGTGATGGCGGGGGACGAGACGGCGGTGAATGGCGACGCACGCCTCAAGGAAATACCCGGCATGGTGCCGGCGCTGACCAACTTGCCGCCCGGCTGCGCCTTCGCTCCGCGCTGCGCCTATGCCGATGACCGTTGCAGCGCCGTGGCGCCGGATTATGAGCAGAAACGCGCCGGCCACTGGGCAGCGTGCTGGCACTCGGAGCGGCTCTATGGCTAGCCCCGCGATTGTCATGGACACCACCGCCCCGCACCCCGCCCTCGCGCGCAATGTTCTCGACGTTGTCGCGCTGAAAAAGCATTTCCCGGTCAAGAAGGGTCTGCTGCGCCGCACGGTCGGCCAGGTCTATGCGGTTGATGGGGTGAGCTTTTCGATCGCCGAGGGAGAGACGCTGGGCCTTGTCGGCGAGTCGGGCTGCGGCAAGTCGACCGTCGCGCGCACCGTGCTGCGCCTCATCGAGCCGACCGCGGGCTCGATCCTGCTCGAAGGCGATGACGTGACGCGGCTCGGCAAGTCGGCGATGCGGCCGTATCGCCGGCAAATGCAGATGATCTTTCAGGATCCGTTCTCCTCGCTCAACCCGCGCATGTCGGCCGGCGACATCGTCGGCGAGCCGCTGAGCGTGCACGGCCTCGCCAACGGCAAGGAAAAGGAAACCCTCACCGCCGAGATCTTCGATCAGGTCGGGTTGCGCCGCAGCCAGATGCGCGCCTTCCCGCATGAATTCTCCGGTGGCCAGCGTCAACGCATCTCGATCGCTCGCGCGCTCGCACTCAACCCACGGTTGATCATCGCCGACGAACCGGTCTCGGCGCTCGACGTGTCGATCCAGGCGCAGGTCATCAACCTGATGATGGATTTGCAGCGCGAGAAACGGCTCTCCTATTTGTTTATCGCGCACGACCTCGCGGTCGTCGAGCATATCAGCCACCGCATCGCGGTGATGTATCTCGGCCGCATCGTCGAATACGCCGACAAGAAGACGCTTTTTACCCAGCCCAAACACCCCTACACCGAGGCGCTGCTTTCGGCGGTGCCGGTTCCCAACCCCAAGTTGCGCCGCGAAAAACGCCTATTGCAGGGCGATGTGCCGAGCCCGATCAACCCGCCGCCCGGCTGTACGTTCCACACGCGTTGCCCCTACGCCACCGAACGCTGCAAACGGGACGTGCCGGTGCTCAAGGAGATCGCCGCCGGTCACGGCGTGTCCTGCCATCTGGTTGATTAAGACGCCGGTGCCGTTCTAGCCTCGCCCGTGTCGGCAGGCACGAGAAGCGGGCGGGGGAGAGGCGGGAGCCAATGGCCGCAAGGCCCTATGACTATGTCATTGTCGGCGCCGGGTCGGCCGGATGCACCTTGGCGCGGCGGCTGACCGAAAATGCCGGCACCAGCGTGCTGCTGCTTGAGGCCGGCGGCTGGGATCGCGACCCGTGGATCAAAATCCCTGTCGGCTGGGGCCGCATTCTCGAAAAGCGGCTGCATGATTGGATGTATTTCACCGAACCTGAGCCGGCGCTCAACAACCGCCGCATCGAATGCGCGCGCGGCAAGGTGATCGGCGGCTCGTCATCGATCAACGCGATGGCCTATGTCCGCGGCAACAAGGGCGATTACGACCGCTGGGCGAGGAACGGCTGCGCCGGCTGGTCGTATGCGGACGTGCTGCCCTATTTCCGCCGCCAGGAATCGTGGGAGGGCGGCGCCGGCGATTTTCGCGGCGGCGACGGCCCGCTGAGCACGCAGACCTCAACCTTTTCCGACCCTGTGATCGAGGCATGTCTTGCCGCGGGCGAGGCGCTGCAGATGCCGCGCACGCCTGACTACAATGGCGCACAGCAGGAAGGGCTCGGGCTCATGCAGCAGACCATCCGCGATGGCCGCCGCTGCAGTGCTGCCGAGGCCTATCTGCGCCCGGCGCTCGGTCGGCCCAACCTGACGGTGGAGACCGGCGTGCTCGCCCATCGCATCATGTTGGATGCCGACCGCGCAGTCGGCATCGCGTATGAATGGGGCGGTGATACCCGGATCGCGCATGCCGAGCGCGAGGTGATCCTCTGCGGCGGCGTCATCAACTCGCCGCAACTGCTGATGCTCTCGGGTATCGGCGACCCGGACCGGCTCGCCGCGCACGGCATCAAGGCAGTGACGCCGCTGCCCGGTGTCGGCCGCAATCTGCAAGATCATCTCTCGGTGCTCGCCGATTTTGCGCGCGTATCACCCGGGCCGTTTGTCAAAACGCTGCGCTTTGACAGGATCGTCGCCGCATTAGCTCAGGCCTATTTGTTCGGCACCGGCCCGGCGGCGGAAACGCCGTCCGGCTGGACGGGTTTTGTAAAGAGCCGGCCCGATGTCGAATTGCCTGACATCCAGTTTCTGTTCCGCGCCGTCGCGACCCGCGCCGCGCCCTATCTGCCGCCTTTCTCACCGGCTTATGCCGACGGGTTCTCGCTGCGCGCGGTGATGTTGCGGCCGGAAAGCCGCGGCGAAATCACGCTTGCCTCGGCCGATCCGCGCGCCCCGGTGCGCATCCGACAGAATTTTCTCGGCTCCGACAACGACAAGCGCACGATCCGCGATGGCCTCAAACTGGTGCGCCGCATGGCGCAAACGCCGCCGCTCAAGAATTTTGTCGAGCGGGAGCTGGCACCCGGCCCGGCCGTGCAAAGCGACGGCGAACTCGACGCTTATATCGCCGCGACGGCCGCCACCGCTCACCACCCCCTCGGCACCTGCAAGATGGGCACCGAGGGCGACGCGATGGCGGTGGTGGATACCGAGCTGCGCGTGCGCGGCGTTGCCGGTCTCCGTGTCGTCGATGCCTCGGTGATGCCCGACCTTGTCGGCGGCAACATCAACGCTCCGGTGATCATGATCGCCGAGAAAGCGGCCGATATGATCCGCGGGCGCCAGACCCTTTAGCCGGTCACCTCGGCGCTCGTTGTACGGCCAATTTTCACCAAGGAAAACTTCGTCGAATTCTTCTGCAGGTTATATGGTGCCGAGATGCCGGGAGGTCATCTCTCCTGTTTGGCTCCGGGGAGGCCTAATATGCACCTTCGCGTCGCCTTGCTATGCACGGCGCTGCTGCTTTTCAACGTTGCAGCTCAGGCGCAAACGCTAACCCCGTCTTCTTGTCAGTTGCCGTCCGACCCAAAGTTGGTCAGCGATCTCGCCAAGGGCAATCCAACCATTGCCGTCAATCCACAGTGGAACGGTGTCAGTGTCGGCATGATTCCTTCCGATCAGCCGATCGCGCTTCATCTGACGTTTCCGGCAAATCTTGCCGCGTCGCCCGTCTTTAAGATCAGCGGCAAGCTGACGGAGGACAGCGGCGCGACCTGGCAAGATTTTCCGATGAAGGGTTGGCAGCCCGCCGCCGACAACAAGAACGGCGATCTTGTACTGGAACCCGTGCCCGACGCTCAACTGAGCCCAATGCCGTTTTCCCGCCTCCATCTGGTCGTCGCCGCCTGCATCGGCGATAAGCCGCCGATCTTGGTGGGACGGGCCGAAGCGCTGATCTCCTTGCGCTGGCTGGCTTTTGTCGGGGCTTTGGCCATCACTCTTCTGTTTTACGTCCTCGGCGCCCTTTCGATGAGCACGCCGGCAAGCCGATGGTCGCGGCTCAGCCCGCTCAACATGGTGCTCGATGGCAGCGGACGAGCCAGCCTGTCGCAAATGCAGATCATCTTCTTCTCGGTGATCGTCCTCTTTCTCGTGTCCTACATTCTGCTGCGCACCGGCATCCTCGCCAGCCTATCAAACGACGTGTTGATGTTGCTGGGCATCGCGGGCGCCGGGTCGCTCGGCGGCCAATTGGCCACCAACAGAACGCTACGCGTTTCCTTCGACAACTGGTCGTGGATGAAGCGCAAGGGTTGGCTGGCCGACGGCGGTTTTCACGTGGAGCAGCCGCAATGGGGCGATCTGTTCAGCACCAACGACGTGTTTGACCCGTACCGGTTTCAAATGCTGTCGTTCAGCTTCGTAATCGGCATTTCGTTGATGATGATAGGACTGACCGATCTGGCGAACTTTTCCATACCGGCGTCGCTGGTTGGTGTGATCGGCCTCAGCCAGGTCACCTATATCGGGGGCAAAATCACCGCGCCCGCGACCTTTTCCGATCTCGACACCAAACTCACGGCGCTGCGGGCGGCGCAAGACGATTTTCTTGCCGCGACCGCCGACCGCTGGGTGCCGTTGACTCCCGCCGGTACGCCGGAGCGGGCCACACAACTCGACACCGCCAAGCAAGACAACCGCCAAAAATATACGGCTTTTAAAAATCTCGTCGGCCCGGCTTACGATATGTTCGCGACTCTGTTCAAGATGAGGGGCGACAACCCCAATCGAGAGCCCGACCCTTAGACCAGTCGCGGGCGATCGCCCTCGACCAGAATGCGCCACAGCACGCGGCTTTCGCTGCGGTTGTAGTCGCCATGGGCCCGATGGAGCGTCGCGCGGTCGTCGAAGATCAGCAAATCGCCCTTGCGCCATTTATGGTGATAGGTGATTTCGGGCCGGATCATGCGGTCGAGCAAATCTTCCATATAGGCGCGGCTGAGGTCGGTGCTCATGCCCTCGATATACTGCACCTTGGTGGGGTGGAACCACACCGCGCGGCTGCCGTGCACCGGATGGGTGCGCACCATCGGGTGAACGACGGGCTTCGCATACCGCTCCTCGTCCTCGGCGCGGGTGCCGATGCGGTCGATGTCGAGCATGTTGACCGAGCGCAGACCGCACAGTCGCTCCCGTTCGTCAGGGTCGAGCGCGTCATAGGCGGCGCGCATGCTGCAGATGCTGGTTCCACCGCCCGCCGAGGGCACGGAAACGCCGTAAAGCATTGTCGCCAGCGGCGGTTTTTCGTGGTTGGTATGGTCGGTATGCCAGTCCTCGGCGACCTTGCGGCCCTCGGTGTGGAGCACGAGGCCGATCAACTCGTGGCCCGGCATGTGGTTTTGCGAGTAATGCTGACGCATCACCGGGCCGAAAGCCTTGCCTGCGTTGAGGTAGCCCTCCGGCGTCAACTCCTGGCCGGGAAAGACCAGCGCGAGATGCTCGGACAAAGCCTGCGACAGCTTCTCGCGCGTCTCGCCGTCGACCGGTTCCGCGAGATCGATGCCGGTGACCTCGGCGCCGATGACCGGGTGCAACTTGCGGATATTGAGTTCGGGCATCGCATCCTCCCGCGTGGCTTTGGCCGATGGTAGCCCCGCGCCGCGGCGATCAGAAGGCGTATTGGCGCGGGGCAGCACATCGCATTCATGCGGCGTCAATCTGAGATATTGTAAACCTTCAGGCGGCGGCGTAAGTCACACGCCAACCTCGTCACCATCGGCATTTAACTCCCCGAGGGAGTGGATTCATGGGCTTCAAAGTAGCGGTGGTCGGCGCGACCGGCAATGTCGGGCGCGAAATGCTGCAAGCGCTCGCCGAGCGCGAGTTTCCCTGCGACGAGGTGATCGCGCTTGCCTCGTCGCGTTCGATCGGCAGGCAAGTCTCGTTTGGCGAAGACGACGTGCTCGACGTTCAGGACCTCGAGCATTTCGACTTCAGGGGCGTCGACATCGTGCTCTCGTCGCCCGGCGCCAAGGTCTCGGCGGTGCACTCGCCGCGCGCCGCCAAGGCGGGTGCCGTGGTCATCGACAACACCTCGCATTGGCGCATGGATCCCGAGGTGCCGCTGGTCGTGCCCGAGGTCAATCCCGACGCGATCAAGGGCTACGAGAAGAAAGGCATCATCGCCAACCCAAACTGCTCGACGATCCAAATGGTCGTCGCACTCAAGCCGCTGCACGACCTCGCCAAGATCAAACGCGTCGTGGTGGCGACCTATCAGTCGGTGTCAGGTGCCGGGCGTGCGGCGATGGACGAATTGTTCAGCCAGACCCGCTCCGTTTACGTCAACGATCCGATCAAGCCCGAGGTACTGACCAAGCAGATCGCCTTCAACGTCATTCCGCATATCGATGTGTTCATGCCGGACGGGGCGACCAAGGAAGAATGGAAAATGGCAGTCGAGACCCGCAAGATCCTCGACCCGGACATCGCCGTCATCGCCACCTGCGTGCGCGTGCCGGTGTTTATCGGCCATGCCGAGGCAGTCAACGTCGAATGCGTTCGGTCGATCACCGAAGACGCGGCGCGCAAGGCGCTGCGCGCCTTTCCCGGCATCAGCGTCGTCGATCACCGGGCCGATGAGGGCTACGTGACGCCAGCCGAGATCGCCGGCGAAGACCTTGTCTATGTCAGCCGCATCCGCAAGGACCCGACGGTGGCGAATGGTCTCGCCATGTGGGTTGTCGCGGACAATCTGCGCAAGGGCGCGGCGACCAACGCGATACAAATCGCCGAGGTGTTGTGCGGGCGCTATCTCGACCGCAAGGGCCGCGCCGCCGCGCCGCGAAGGACCGTCTCGGCGGTTTCTTAGTTCTCCGCATCGTTGGCTAAGCTCGGCTGTCTAGCCCCCACCCCAACCCTCCCCCGCTTGCGGGGGAGGGGGTTACTTGGATGGCCTTGGCAAGGCTGGTGCTCAGCCGCGCTCCCTCCCCCGCAAGCGGGGGAGGGTTGGGGTGGGGGTTTTGGCGAACATCTCGAACCACCGGCGTTTAATACGCGTGCCCCCGCCTGATACCTCGCTTTCCTCGCCGCCCCCGCTCACGACGACCGAGGGCGGCGCCGTCGCTCCAGTGCAGGGGGTGCAGGTGCGCCCGACCTTTCTCGGCCGCCGCGTCACGCCGCTGACGCGGCGGCGGCTCGACAATTTTCGGGCCAACCGCCGCGGCTTCTGGTCGCTCTGGCTGTTTCTCGCGATTTTCAGTGTCACGCTGGCCGCGGAATTCATCGCCAACGACCGCCCGCTGCTGATCAAATATGACGGCGGCTATTACATGCCGGTGTTCCACGCCTACCCCGAGACGACATTTGGCGGCGTGTTCCCGACCGAGGCCGATTACCATGATCCCGAGGTCAGGAAGCTGATCCAGGAAAAAGGCTGGATCGTCTGGCCGCTGATTCCTTATCGGTACGACACGATCACCAACGCACCCGGGCCTTACCCGTCGCCGCCCTCCGCGCGGGATTGGCTCGGCACCGACGATCAGGGCCGCGATGTGCTGGCGCGGCTGATCTACGGCTTTCGCATTTCGGTGCTGTTCGGGCTGGCGCTGACGATCTCGTCATCGCTGATCGGGGTCGCGGCCGGCGCGGCGCAAGGCTATTTCGGCGGCATCGTCGATCTCGGTTTTCAGCGCTTTATCGAAGTGTGGTCCGGCCTACCGGTGCTTTACATGCTGATCATTCTCGCGAGCCTGGTGCAGCCCAATTTCTGGTGGCTGCTGGGGCTGATGCTGCTCTTTTCGTGGACCAGCCTTGTCGACGTCGTGCGCGCGGAATTTCTCCGCGCGCGCAATTTCGATTACGTCCGCGCGGCGCGGGCGCTGGGCATGCCGGACCGGCAGATCATCCTGCGCCATGTGCTGCCCAACGCGACGGTGGCGACGATCACGTTTATGCCGTTTGTCCTCAACACCTCGATCACGACGCTGACCTCGCTCGACTTTCTCGGTTTTGGCCTGCCGCCCGGATCACCCTCGCTTGGCGAGCTCTTGGCGCAAGGCAAGGCCAACCTCCAAGCACCATGGCTCGGCATCACCGCGTTCCTGACCCTCGCGGTGATGCTGAGCCTTCTCACCTTTGTCGGCGAGGCCGTGCGCGACGCCTTCGACCCGCGCAAGGCCATCGGTTGAGGCGGGGCGGATGAGCCTTCTCGAAGTCCGCGACCTCGCCGTCACCTTTACCGGTTGGCGCGGCGCCACGCCGGTGCAAGCCGTGAAGCGCGCGTCGTTCGACCTCGACAAAGGAGAGACGCTGGCATTGGTCGGCGAAAGCGGCTCGGGCAAGTCGGTGACCGCGCTGTCGATCCTACAGCTCTTGCCCTACCCGGCCGCGTCGCACACGCCCGAAAGCAGCATCAAATTCGCCGGCGACGAATTGGTCGGCGCACCGCCGTCGCGGCTTCGCGGGATTCGCGGCAACCGCATCGGCATGGTGTTCCAGGAGCCCATGACCTCGCTCAACCCGCTGCACACGATCGAAAAGCAGATCGGCGAAACGCTGCTTATCCACAATCACCTGGGCGCGGCGAGCGTGCGCCGCCGCACGCTCGAACTGCTGCAGCTGGTGGGGCTGCGCGAGGCGGAAAGCCGGCTCAGCGCCTATCCGCACCAGCTATCCGGCGGCCAGCGGCAGCGCGTGATGATCGCGATGGCGATCGCCAACGAGCCCGACATCCTGATCGCCGATGAGCCGACCACCGCGCTCGACGTGACGATCCAGGCACAAATTCTCGAATTGATGCACGATTTGCGTGACCGGCTCGGCATGGCCTTGCTGCTGATCACGCATGATTTGTCGATCGTCAAGAAAATGGCCGACCGGGTCTGTGTGATGTCGCACGGCGAGATCGTCGAAGCGGCCGGCAGCGCCGAATTGTTCGCCAATCCGCGCCATCCTTATACGCGGCGGCTGTTGTCGGCCGAGCCGAAGGGGCATCCCGAGCCGCCGCCCGCCGACGCGCCCATGCTGGTCGAGGGCGAGGCCGTCAAGGTCTGGTTTCCGGTGCGCGGCGGTTTGCTGCGGCGAGTGCGAAGCTACGTCAAGGCGGTGGACGGCGTATCGCTGCGCTTGCGCAGCGGCATGACGCTCGGCGTGGTCGGCGAGAGCGGGTCGGGCAAGACGACGCTGGGCCTGGCGCTGCTTCGCCTTGTCGATGCCGAGGGAAATGTGCGCTTTGCCGGGCGCGACATTGCCGCCGAACGGCAAAAGAACCTGCGGCCGCTGCGCCGTGAGATGCAGATCGTCTTTCAGGACCCGTATTCGAGCCTGTCGCCGCGGCTTTCGATCGCGCAGATCGTCGGCGAGGGGCTCAAGGTTCACCATCTTGCCAAGGACGAGGACGAGGCCCGCCGTCGGATCGACGAAGTGCTGGTAGAGGTCGGGCTCGAACCTGAAGCCGCCGAGCGTTATCCGCATGAGTTCTCCGGCGGACAGCGGCAGCGCGTCGCCATCGCGCGCGCGCTGGTGCTGAAGCCACGCTTCGTCGTGCTCGACGAGCCGACCTCGGCGCTCGACATGTCGGTGCAGGCGCAGATCGTCGATCTGCTGCGCGAATTGCAGCAACGCCATGGGCTTACATACCTTTTCATCAGCCACGATCTGAAGGTCGTGCGGGCGCTGGCGCACGAAATCCTGGTGATGAAGGATGGCGAGATCGTCGAACAGGGCCCCGCCGACGCGATACTCAACGCGCCGCAGCACCCCTACACGCAGGCGCTGATGACCGCGGCGTTCGATCTGCAGACTGCAGGAGTGTAGTGCTCCCAGAACGCGCGGTTTACCGACCGCCTATCGGCAGATGACTCCTTGCAGAATGAAGCTTTATGCGACTTTAGTGCGCGATCAGCCTTAGCTGATGGTCGCAGCGATTTGCCGCGCTTAATGCCAACCTCTCTCAGGATCGCCCGCGCGACGTTCCCAATCGCCTGCCTAACTTACGCAATTTACGCTGTGGGCTGAAGGCTTATTGGTAAGCACCGGGCGTATCTTCGTTTCGTAAGCCGTCAGGGCTGCCGCGACCGCCTGATGCATATCGAGGTATCGATACGTTCCGAGACGCCCGCCGAATATCACGTTCGGTTCTGCAGAAGCCAATTGTCGATATTTATCGTACCGAATCTTATCATCGTCCCGGCCGATAGGGTAATATGGTTCATCAAATTCTTTTGCAAACCGCGAATACTCGCGCATTATCAAAGTTTGATCGCGGTGCCTGCGCTCGGGATGCAAGTGTCTGAACTCGTGAATCCGAGTAAAGCGAACATCCGGATCAGGATAGTTGACCACCGATGCTCCCTGAAAATCATCAATATCCAAACGTTCTACCTCGAAATCCAGAGTACGCCACCCCAAACTTCCAAAGTGGTAATTAAAATAACGGTCAATAGGCCCAGTGTAGACGATTGGAATTTCCAACGGCAGTGAGCCGCGAACATCGAAGAAATCGCAATTCGTCACGACTTCAATAAACGGATTTGAAAGCATCCTCTTGAACAATTCGCCATAACCACATAATGGTAGGCCCTCATATAAATCCGAAAAATAAAAATCGTTAAAGCTAAACCGTACAGGCAGGCGAGTTATAATATCAGGCGGGAGTTGGGTTGGATCTACTTCCCATTGTTTGGCAGTATAAGATCGTATGAATGCATGATAGAGCCGGAAGCCGATCAGTGAAATAGCCTTCTCTTCTAGGTTTTGAGGGTTCGTAGTTGCATCGCGTTTTGCTTCGTACTCTATTAGATGGCGCGCCTCTGTCGGTGTAAGGTCAAGGTTAAAGAAATTATTGATCGTCATTAGATTTATGGGCATCGTATAAACACGAGAACCGTGGCGCGTAAACACCCGGTGCCTATAATTATTGAAGTCAGTGAACGTTTTAAGATAATTCCATACTTTATCGTTTGAGGTATGAAAAAGATGAGAGCCATAACGGTGATACTCAATGCCCGTTATATCATCAATTTCTGAATAAGCATTTCCGCCAGTGTGATTTCGTCGTTCGATCATTAGCACTGGAAGTTTAAGTTCGGTTGCGACTTTGTGCGCGACGGTTGCACCGAAAAATCCGCTACCGACTACTACAAGTCTGCAAGATGATCCGGATCGCATTGCTACCATTCCACTATAAGTCCGAGAGACCACAATTCTTGCATCGCATCACGTTGGGTGACTTCGCCAATAACGAATCATGCCGGCCGCGACAGAGTACTCTCTTAGGTCCTTCAACCAGACTGGCGCAGGCGACGTGACGCGATGAATCTGGAAACGTATCCAGGCTTCGATCAGCTGCCTTACGGCCCAGCGAGGTATGCCAAACAACAGTGAAGTCAGACCAACCCCGTCATCGAGATAGGCGTTAGTTTCACCGGCTGCTTTGTAATACTCGGAAATATAGTTAATCGTTAGCATGTCATTGCGAATGTAATGCGTCACGGTGGCGGTCGGAACCCAATAGCCGGTTGCGCCCGAGCGCATGATACGCACAATTACATCAGTTTCATCGCCCCTTCGCCGTTGTCCTGGACCGGGGCCCAGCTTGGTATTAAAGCGGAATTCCCGCTGCTCTCTCATACGCACGGCGAAACTTGGCCCCCACGGCGCGAACAGGCCGTCTGCATCCCAAAGGAGCCTTTCCTTCTCGCCAAAATCGCGTCTTGCGAAGACTTCGGCGAGCTCCGCCTCGCCATCAGTCACCCATTGCGGTGCCGACGCCTCGAAGTGCGGTACAATGCGGCCGCCAAAAACTGCGGCGTCAGGCCAACGCTTGAATGCTCCACTGTAGGCGGAGAGCCAGCCGGGATCGACCACCACATCATCGTCTGTCCAGATGATGTAATCTCCTTCCGCGAGGTCTACGGCACGATTGCGTGCGCGAGCCACTCCGCGCTCCGGCTCGACCGCAACGTGCAATGGTAAGCGGCTTGCGAATTCTCCGGTGACCTCATTCGTATGGTCGGTGCAGCCATTGTTGACCACAATAACTTCCCAGTTGAGGTCGCTCGGAACTCTCATCATCATTAGCGATTCGAGTGTCCGGCGAAGAGAATCGGCACGATTCAAAGTACAGATTGCGACAGTGACCTTCATCTGGCCGCGGCCTTACCTGCGATGAAATCGCCGGCACGCAACGCAAGCGCGGCGATCGTCAAGCATGTATTCACCGCACCCGCGGTCGGCATAACTGACGCGTCGACGACAAACAGCCCATCTATGCCGTGTACTTGGCAACTGGTATCAACGACTGAACTGGAGGGATCGCCCCCCATCCGCGCAGTTCCGACTCGATGCCAAAGGCCAGGCGCCTGCTTTCGCGCTATTGTGACATACCCGGCGCGGCGGAACATGTCGCGGGCGGTGCGCCGAAGCTTATCGAACGTCCGCATGTTATAGAGTGGCGCGACCCGACCGACTAACCGTTCGCCATCGAAAACAAGACGCGAATCGCGCGTTGGAAGCGCTTCGCTCATATAGCTGCAAAGCAGCGAATGCGCTCCCACCAATCGGGCTGCGGGGCGCATCAGGGTCGACGTGTCCTCCCAAAATGGCATTTGACCGGCTACCTGAACGACACCGAGGGGGTACGGCCAATCGGGAGCACCGTCATGATAGGCGTTCATCGCGAAGGTTTTGGTGTGAATTGGCGGCAGCGGTTGCCAACTGATTAGCGGAAATATTGTTCCGAAAGAATGACCGGCCAGATAGCGACCGAGGCATCCACAATTATTGCCCAGCCCTTCAGGATGCTTACCCGTCCGTGATCGCCGCAGCAATACGATTGACTCCTCCGTTCCGGCGCTGACGGCCACGACCCGGGCATTGACGACGTGGTCAATGTTTCCTTGTCGTACGACGATCCCCATCACGCCTGAGCCAGCGTCGTTAGTAAGTACCCGCAAGCATTCAGTCTGGGCCGCCAGTTGTACGTTCCCCGTGGCTAGTGCCGGCCTCAACGCGGCAATTTCGGCGTCCATTTTGGCGTCCAGTTGGCAATAGTACGAATCGCACGTCGCACACAGGACGCACTTGCCGTCGGGACCGTAGTCGATGGCACTGGGGAGCGCCGAGACACTCGTTCCAGAAGCTTTAAGCCGCTCGACGACTCTGGCGACGATGGGATCGTGGGGAATTGGTGGGTGCGGGAATGGCCACAGGCGAGGCGGTTCGCTCGGATCGCCTTCGGGCGAACCATGGACGCGATACAGCGCCTCAGCTTGTTGATAATACGGTTCAAGATCCCAATAAGAAATCGGCCAAGCGGGCGATATTCCGTTCTCATGCTCGACTGAATGAAAGTCGCTCTCGCGGAGCCTGTACAGCGCGGTACCATAGAATTTCGTTTGGCCACCAACGGACCAGCGCGCCAAATCGCGTCCCGCCATGGCTTGCTTCATATGAATGCCCACAGAATCTTCCGTGGGATATCGACTCAAGGGCGTTAGATGTACACCACCTTCGACTACCAGCACCTTCCAGCCGTGCTGGCTAAGGCGCAACGCCAGCGTGCTGCCACCGGCGCCACTCCCGATAATGATGCTATCGTAGTTTGACTTGAGCTCCATAGACGTTCTCCGGTGGCGCGCATGTCAATCTCCCTGTGACCAAGCTTATAGCGCGTATGGTGTCTATCCAGGTAGACGCTCGCGGAAAAAGCGCAGAAATTATGCCATGTATGCAGAGTGAGTTGCTTAGCTCTGGTTTTCAGAAGACCGTTTGTAGAACTCTGTAAAGCATTTCGATGCTCGCGGCGGTGAGGATACTCAGCTGGACCGTACTACGTGATAATCCGGTTTAATCGCGTGCCCGAGTCCGCCCCGGCGACGGAACGCTATCAGGAAACGATGCGTCACTTCAACAGCACGACGTCGACGCGGCGATCCATGACTGAGGTGTCGGTAGTCGTCGTTTGGCCGAGCGGCTGCTGCTGGATGATCGTCGGGTTGACGCCATCCTTCTGCAGCGCGTCGTACACCACTTGGGTACGCGTTTCGGTCAGGTGCTGATTGGCAGCCACCGAGCCGGTCGCGCTGGCGCGGCCCTGGACTAATACGCTTCGCGCACCAAGTTCCTTTGACTTGCTGGCCGCTTCGGCGATGACGTTTTTCGCGTCAGGTGAAAGATCGGCACTGAATTCGTTGAAATAGACGAGATAGCGGCCCGCCTCGACCGCTCCCTGCGGCTGCATCGGCGCGCAGGCGGCGAGAAGGAGGAGGATCGCGGCGCTGTAGATTTTGCGGAGACGAGGCACGGCAGGACCATCGCGTCGGTTGAAGCTGCCGTCATCATACAAGCGAGCGGGGCGCCATGCAGCCTTTGTTCTCGCGAGCCACTTGCCGCGAGACCGCACGGCGTGGAACTCTGTCGCCGCGGAACGGCCAAGGAAAAAGGGAGACGCAGATGCGCATCGTCATCGTCGGTCAGCAGGCATTCGGCAAATCGGTGCTCGAAGCCTTTGTGGCGCGTGGCGACACTATCGTCGGCGTCTTTGCCGCGCCGGAGCGGCCGGGCGCACGCCCCGATCCGCTCGTCCAGGCGGCCGAGGAAAAAAAGCTGCCGGTCTATCGCTTCCCGAAATACTCCGACCCCGAGGCGCAGCAGACCCTGCGCGACCTCAACGCCGATATCGGCGTCATGGCCTATGTGCTGCTGTTCGCGCCACCCGATTTCTGCGCCATTCCCAAGCATGGGATGATCCAGTTCCACCCGTCGCTGCTGCCGCTGCATCGCGGCCCGGCGGCGATCCCATGGGCCATCATCCGCGGCCGCAAGGAAACCGGCCTCACAATCTTCCGCCCGACTCCCGGACTCGACGAAGGCCCGGTGATCTTGCAAAAACGGGTGACGATCGGCCCCGAGGACACTGCCGCTTCGCTCTATTTCGACAAGATCTTCCCGCTTGGCGTCGAGGCGCTGGTGCAGGCGGCGGACCTTGTCACCGCCGGGCGCGCGACCGAATCGACGCAGGACGAAAGCGAAGCCACCTATGAGGGCTGGGTGCGCGAGGCGGAGAGCAAGATCAACTGGGCGAACCATGTCGATTTCGTCTACGACCTGATCCGCGGCTGCAACCCAGCGCCCGGCGCCTGGACGCCGATGGGCGACAAGAAACTTTATCTTTTCGACGCGAAAAAAGTGATGGCACCGACCTTTGGCGCGGTACGCGGCAGGAAGCTCGGTGAGATCGTCTCGGTTGGCGCCGAGGGCGTTCGCATCCACTGCCAGGGCGGGTTTATCGATTGCTCGCGCTTGCGCGTCGACGATGGCGCCAAGATCAAGGCGAGCGACGCGGGACTGGAGGCCGGGACGATTTTGGGAGCGTGATCCTCTGACCGATGCCAACAGTCTTTCGTGTCAGGAACCTACGCTTCTTCTTTTATTCGGATGAAGGAACACCGCGCGAGCCATTGCATATACACGTCAGAGGCGGGGGGCAGGAAACAAAGCTGTGGCTCCGTCCCGGCCTGCCTGAGGCCTACAATCGCGGCTTCGGGGAAAGAGATTTACGGCGTATAAGGGAGTTGATTGAAGCAAACCGTGATACAATCGAGGCAGCCTGGAATGAGCACTTTGATTAATCCCGTTCGCATCACTTTTGATAAGGACAGGATGAACGTGGAATTGTCTGACGGCCGCACGCTCGGCGTACCGCTCGCGTGGTTTCCGCGTCTGCAGGATGCGACGCGAGAACAGCTGGATAATTATGAGCTCAGCCCTTGCGGACTTCATTGGGAAGAGCTTGACGAAGATATCTCCGTTGCGGGTCTACTAGCCGGGCGCGGGGACGAAACCAAATTGGGTAGAGCGCGACGCTACCAGGAAGTTTGAAGTTCGGAATTAAACTCCCGCCACCAGCTCCCGGTACATTGCCGCATATTGCCGGGCGGATCGGGCCCAGCTGACATCGCGGGTCATTGCCTCGCGCGTCATCTGCCGCCAGCTTTCCTTGTTGGCGTATTGCGCGCCCGCCCATTCGAGCGTCGCGGCGAGCGCCTCTGCCGTCGCCGGCTCGAACATAAAACCGGTCGCGGTCTTGTCCCTGAGCCTCGCGGGCGTCGCGTCGATGACCGTGTCGGCGAGACCGCCGGTCCGTCGCACCAGCGGTAGCGTGCCATAGCGCAGCGCGTAAAGCTGTGTGAGGCCGCACGGCTCAAAACGCGACGGTATGACCATCACATCCGACCCGGCGATGAGCAGCCGCGCCAGTTTTTCGTCATAGCCGATCTCGACTCCGACCGCTCCGCGCCACGTCTCGGCCGCCGCGGCAAACCCGGCTTCGAGATCACGGTCGCCGCTGCCGAGCAGCGCGAGTTGGTCGCCGCCCGCGACAAGGTCGGGCAATGCGGGTAGCAACAGATCGAGGCCCTTTTGCGGCGTCAGCCGGCTGACCACGCCAAAGACCGGCGCGGCACTGTCGTAAAGATGCAGGCGGCGGCGCAGTTCCGCTTTCGCCGCGGCCTTGCCGGCCTCGGCCGTGTCGATGTCGTAGCTCATCGGCAGCGCGTCATCTTGCGCCGGGTTCCACACGACGGGATCGACGCCATTGAGGATACCGGTCAGCGCGTCGCCGCGCGCGCGCAGCAAGCCGTCGAGCGCCTCGCCGAATTCCGGTGTCTGGATTTCGCGGGCATAGGTCGGGCTTACCGTCGTCAACTGGTCGGCATAGAACAGGGCGGCCTTGAGGAACGACAGACCGCCAAAAAACTCAATCCCGTCGATCGCGAAGAAATGTGGCGGCAGCGACAATTCCGGAAAGATACCGGCTGCGAAAAAGCCCTGATAGGCGAGGTTATGGACGGTGAAGACGCTTTTCGCCGCCTGCCTGCCGGCTTCCGCCTCGGCCCGCAGATAGGCTGGCGCGAGCCCAGCATGCCAATCATGCCCGTGCACGATATCCGGCCGCCAGTTGGGGTCGGCGCCAGTGCCCAGCGCCGCCGCGACCCAGGACAGCAGCGCGAAACGCCGGTGATTGTCCGGCCAGTCGCGCCCGTCGGCGCCGCCGTAAGGGCCGCCGGGCCGGTCGTAAAACGGCGGATGGTCGACCAGATAGGCGGCGATCTTGCTGCCGGGCAGCGTCGCCAACGCGACGCGGACCCGCTCCGCCGCGAACGGCGTCGCCAGCCGCACCGCGTCGGTCAGATGAAAGGCGTCGAGCAGCGCCGGAAAGGCCGGCAGGCACACGCGTGCGTCAATGCCCTGCGTTAGCAGCGCCGGCGGCAGCGCCGCCAGCACATCGCCGAGCCCACCGGTCTTGACCCAAGGGTACAGCTCGGCGCCGGTGTGGAGGACGCGCAGCGTACGCGGGCGAGTGCCGGCCAAAGCGGCGCTTCTCTTATTTCCTTTGGCCGGCCCCCGGATCAAGTCCGGGGGTGGCCCGGCCATCCACGTCTTCGCTCGCGATCGGATCCGGCAAAGACGTGGCCCCCCGGGTCAAACCCGGGGGAGCCGATATTTCATTGGGGTCTTTCGCCAGCACGCTCAGTTCTTCGTGCGATCAACCAGCGCGTTCTGTTTGATCCACGGCATCATCGCGCGCAGCCGCTCGCCGACCTTTTCGATATCGTGCTCGGCGGCGCGGCGACGCATCGCCTTGAAGCTCGGCTGCCCGGCGTGGTTTTCCAGCACCCACTCCTTGGCGAAGCGGCCCGATTGGATGTCCGCGAGGATGCGCTTCATCTCGGCCTTGACCTCCGGGCTGATCACCCGCTCGCCGCGCGTGTAATCGCCGTATTCGGCGGTGTTCGAGATCGAATAGCGCATATTGGCGATGCCGCCCTCATAAATGAGGTCAACGATCAGCTTCACCTCGTGCAGGCATTCGAAATAGGCCATCTCAGGCGCGTAACCGGCTTCGACCAGCGTCTCGTAGCCGGCGACGATCAGCGAGGTGAGACCGCCGCACAGCACCGATTGTTCGCCAAACAGATCGGTCTCGCATTCCTCCTTGAAGGAGGTCTCGATCACCCCGGAACGCCCGCCACCGATCGCCGACGCGTAGGACAACGCGATTTCGAGCGCGTTGCCGGACTTGTCCTGGTCGACCGCGACCAGGCATGGCACGCCGCCGCCGCGCAGATACTCCGAGCGCACCGTATGGCCGGGGCCCTTGGGCGCGATCATGAACACGTCCATATCGGGGCGCGGCTCGATCAGGCGGAAATGTATGCTCAGGCCGTGGGCAAAGGCGATCGCCGTGCCCTCGCGCATATTCGGCTTGAGGTCGGCATTGTAGAGCGCCGCCTGAAGTTCGTCGGGCGCCAGCACCATGACGACATCGGCCCATTTCGCCGCCTCGGCCGGGGTCATCACCTTGATCCCCGCCGCCTCGGCCTTTTGCGCCGAGGCCGAACCCGGCCGCAGCGCGACGACGACATCCTTGACGCCGCTGTCGCGCAGATTGTTCGCGTGGGCATTGCCCTGGCTGCCATAGCCGATAACCGCGACCTTTTTCGCCTTGATCAGGTTCACATCGGCGTCGCGGTCGTAATAAACGCGCATGGTAGGCTCCTTTTTTCGAACGCGATAAACTGAGCTAAAGCGCCGCTTCGAGGAAGCGCAGCATGCGCGGCGCCGCCCGCGCACCAAAGCTCCCCGGTTCCTCAATCGGATCAGCAGCCCAGAAATGCCCGGCTTCGGGAATGACGATATTGCGCGCGAAGAACCCCGCCTGCTTCAGCGCGATCAGGAACCGGTCCGATTGGGAGGTCGCGTCGACGATCTCATCCTCGCGGCCGTAGATCAGCAGAAACTTGGTGCTGTTCTTGTCGATCGTCGCATAGCTGAGCGGCGACGCATCGAAGAACACCCGGCGGCTGGCCGCCGGCGGCCCACCGAGGAACTTCTCGGTTATCTGGTCGCGCGGCCGGTAGATCTGGTCGTGCTCCCACTGCGCGGCCATGTCGTAGACGCCGTAAAAGCCGATGACCGCCTTGACCGCGCAAGAGACCGCGGCATGCGGGTCGTCGCGGTATTGCGTCGACAGCAGCGGCTCGTCGCCCGCCAGCGCAACCAATGATGCGAGGTGCGCCCCCGCGGAATCGCCGATCAGCGCGATACGTTCCCTGTCGATGCCCAGCTTCGCGGCGTTGGCGCGAACATATTGCACTGCGGCCTTCACATCGCAGGCGGCGTGCGGCCAGGTGCCGGCGCCCGGTTTCATCAGCCGGTATTCGACCGAGAACAGCGCGTAGCCGCGCGCCGCGAGATACGGCCCCCAATGCTGGTACACGTAGCGATCGCCGATCTGCCAGCCGCCGCCATGCGCCGCGATCAGCACCGGCGCCTTATCCACGCCGCGCGGGTAGTGGAGGTCGCCGAGCAGTTCGACCCCGTCGTGCACTGCATAAAGGATGTCCGGCTTAAGCGCCGCTTCATATGTCGCCATGGGACCAACCTCTAAAACCGGCCCGGGCCGCGGGCGATCGCGACCGCGCCGGTGCGCGAGACCTCGACGAGACCCAGCGGCTCCATCAGGTTGATAAAGGCGTTGAGCTTTTCGGCGGAGCCGGTGATCTCGTAGACGAAATGCTCCATCGTCGAATCGATGACGCGGGCGCGGAAGACATCCGCGAGGCGCAGTGACTCGATGCGCGGCTCGCCCTTGCCAGCGACCTTGATCAGCGCCAGCTCGCGCTCGACAAACGGGCCTTCGTCGGTGAGGTCGTGCACCTTGCGCACAGGCACGAGGCGCGACAATTGCGCCTTGATCTGCTCGATGATCATCCGCGTGCCCGAGGTCACGACCGTGATGCGCGAGAGGTTGTTAGCGCGATCGACCTCGGCGACGGTGAGGCTGTCGATATTATAGCCGCGGCCGGAGAACAGGCCGACGACGCGCGCCAGGATGCCCGGCTCGTTATCGACCAACACGGCGATCGTGTGGCGTTCGATATCAGACATACCCGCCCGCCACCACACGGTCGTCTTTCCCGCGCAAGCGGGAACCCAGGGCAACCATTCCGTCGCTCGCCTCTGGGCCCCCGCTGACGCGGGGGAGACGAGATATAACGGCGGAGGTCACACCAGCACCATGCCTTCTTCCGACACCGGCTTTTCGGCCTTGTCGGCCGGGCCGAGCAGCATTTCGTTATGCGCGGCGCCGGAGGGGATCATCGGGAAGCAGTTTTCCAGCTCGTCGACCGCGACATCGAGCAGAACCGCGCCCGGCGTCTCGATCATGTAGCGGATCGCGTCGTCGAGATCGGCCGGGTCGGTGACCCGCCGCCCCTTGGCGCCGAACGCCTCGGCGAGCTTGACGAAATCGGGCAGCGCTGCGGTGTAGCTCTCGGAATAGCGGCCGCCATGCAGCAGCTCCTGCCACTGGCGGACCATGCCCATATATTGGTTGTTGAGGATGAAGGCCTTCACCGGCAGCCGGTATTGGCAGATCGTCGACATCTCCTGAATGTTCATCAGGATCGACGCCTCGCCCGCGACATCGATGACCAGCGCGTCCGGATGCGCGACTTGCACGCCTACGGCCGCCGGCAGACCGTAACCCATCGTGCCGAGGCCGCCCGAGGTCATCCAATGGTTGGGCTGCTCGAATTTGAAGAACTGCGCAGCCCACATCTGGTGCTGGCCGACCTCGGTGGTGATGAACGGGTCGCGGTCGCAGGTCAGCGCGTAAAGCCGTTCGAGCGCGTATTGCGGCTTGATGATGTCCTTGCGGCTTTTGTCGTAGCGCAGGCAATCTCGGGCACGCCATTCCGCGATCTTGTCCCACCATTTTTGCCGACCCGCCGGCAGCCGCTTTGGCGCCGCTTTCGCCCATCCTTCAATCAGAGCATTGAGCGTCTCGCCGCAATCGCCGATCAGCGGCACATCGATCCGCACATTCTTGTTGATCGACGAGGGGTCGATATCGACGTGGATCTTCTTCGAGTGTGGTGAGAAGGCATTGAGGCGCCCGGTCACCCGGTCGTCAAAGCGCGCGCCGATCGCGATCATCACGTCGCAATCATGCATCGCGAGATTGGCCTCGTAGGTCCCGTGCATCCCCACCATGCCGAGGAAATGCGGGTCGCTCGCCGGCAGCGCGCCCAGCCCCATCAGAGTTAGCGTGCAGGGGGAGTCGATCAACCGCACAAACTCGGTAAAACGGGCGCAAGCCTCGGGACCGGAATTGATCAGCCCACCGCCGCCATAGACCAACGGTCGCTCGGCCTTGGCGATAAGGCTGAGCGCCTCCTCGATGCGGGCGGCGTCCGGACGCAGCTGCGGGCGGTAGCTTTTGTGCTCGATATGCTCGGGCACCTCGTAGGGCGCCGTGGCGAACAGCACATCCTTCGGCAGGTCGATGACCACCGGGCCGGGACGGCCGCTTTTGGCGATGTAAAACGCCTCGTGCATGACGCGCGACAGATCGTTCACATCGCGCACCAGGTAATTGTGCTTGGTGCAGGGCCGGGTGATGCCGGTGGTGTCGGCCTCCTGAAACGCGTCATTGCCGATGAGATGCGTCGGCACCTGGCCGGTGAGGCAGATCACCGGCACCGAGTCCATCAGCGCGTCGGTCAATCCGGTCACCGCGTTGGTCGCGCCGGGGCCGCTTGTCACCAGCACGACGCCGACCTTGCCGGTCGAGCGCGCGTATCCCTCCGCCGCATGTACCGCGCCGCCTTCCTGGCGCACCAGCACGTGCCGCAGATTGTTCTGCTTGAACAGCGAGTCGTAAATCGGCAGGACCGCGCCGCCCGGATAGCCAAAGACGACCTCGACACCCTGATCGACAAGCGACCGGATGACGATATCGGCTCCGCTCAACAACTCGGGCGACATGATTTTCTCCTTTGGTTCCAGTGGGTGATAGCGGCAGACAATAGCATAAGCGCCGCCGGGGCAGGCCCGGCCTACTGAACAATTTGCGCCGGCTGAGCCGGCGCAAGGGGCGTGCAACCTACCAGCTATCGCCCCTGGGTCAACAGAAAACGATCAATAAAATGGCGTGAGCAGTGCAAAAAACTTTCCGAATATTGCTCAGCGCAAACCAGCCCTGCGTCAAGCTGATGGCGGAACCAGGTCGTCTGGCGCTTGGCATACCAGCGCGTCGCCTGCTGCGCGGCGCTGATCGCATCCGCCAGAGATGCTTCGCCGCGCAGATGGCGGAACAATTCGGGGAGGCCGACCGCTTTCATGGCCGGCAACGTTGGTGAAAGGCTCCGCGCCAGCAGCGCTCTTGCCTCGTCGAGACCGCCGGCCGCGATCATCGCCGCGAAACGGGCGTCGCAGGCGGCATAGAGTTCGGCCCGCGGTGGCGCCAGCAAGATCGTCGCAAAGCGATAAGGGGCCGGTGTCGGTACGGCGTTTTGCCACTCGGCGATTGGCTTGCCGGTCGCCCGCACCACTTCGAATGCGCGGGTCAGGCGCGTGCGGTCGTTGGCCGGGAAGCGCGCGGCGGCAGCAGGGTCGACCCGTGCCAATTCCGCTTGGAAGGCATCGCCGCCAAGGCGGTCGTAAAGCGCCGCCGCATCGTCACGGATGGTCTGCGGGATATCGGGCATCGCCGCCAGCCCGGCCATTACCGCGCGGAGATAAAGCCCGGTGCCACCGACCAGGATCGGCAGTCGGCCTTCATCAAGCGACGCGGCGATCTCGCGCAGCGCGAGGTCGCACCAGCGCACCGCCGAACCGCGCTCGGCGGCGTCAAGATAGCCGTAGAGCCGGTGCGGCGCGCGTGCCTCCTCGGCAGGCTCGGGCCGCGCCGTCAGAATGCGCAAATCACGATAGCATTGCAGCGCATCGGCGTTGATCACCGTGCCGCCATAATGCTCGGCCAGTCCCAGCGCCAGCGCCGATTTTCCGCTCGCGGTCGGACCGGCGATGACGACCACGGTGTCCCTTGATGGCGGCATGGCCCCCTTAAAGACGGCACAAATATTCGCCGCCGCCTACTCCCCGGCGGCAGGATCGCCGCCGGACAGCTCGGCGTCCTCCTCCGCTTCGCGCTTGGCACGCTGCTTTTCGACATAGCGGCAGGAGAAGATCGACAATATGTAGAGAAGGATCAACGGCACCGCGAGCGACGTCTGGCTGACGACATCGGGCGGGGTCAGCACCGCGGCGATGCCGAACATGCCGACAACCGCGTAGCGCCATTTCGAGATCAACCCTTGCGAGGTGATGATGCCGGCGCGCGCCATCAGGGTCAGCAGCACCGGCAGCTGGAACGCGACGCCGAACGCCAAAAGCAGCGTCATCACCAGCGAGAGATATTCGTTGACTTTGGGCTCCGCAACGATCGGCAGCGTGTCGGGCCCGCCTGCCGTCTCGAAACTGAGGAAGAACCGGAACGCGTAAGGGATCACCACAAAATAGGCGAGCGAAGCCCCCATGATGAAAAGGATCGGCGTCGCACAGAGATATGGCAGGAACGCCCGTTTCTCGTTCTTGTAGAGGCCGGGGGCGATGAACTTCCAGAGCTGCGTCGCGACCACCGGGAACGCGAGGCAGCACGCCGCCCAGAACGACACCTTGATATAGGTAAAAAACGCCTCGGTCAGGCCGGTGAAGATCATCTGCCGGCCGGTCTGCCCCTCGAGCAGCTTGGCCAGCGGGTAGGCGAGGAAACGGTATATGGACTCCTTGAACTGATAGCAGACCAGGAACGCGACGATGATTGCGGCGGCCGACCACATCAACCGGTTGCGCAGCTCGATCAGGTGATCGAGCAGCGGCATCCTGCCGGCTTCGAGTTCAGCGTCGCGATCGTCTTCGGCGGCCATGACTAATTCAGCCCGTCATGCCCACAAAAACGGGAACCCAGAGCGAGGGGTAAAGAGTTGCCCTGGCCCCTCGCCCGCACGGGGGTGACGAATGATAAAGGATGTCCATGCCTACGACTTCGACGGTTCGGCGGCGCGCGCCGGTTCGGGCTCCGGATGCGCTGCCGGCACGGGCATTAGCAGCGGCAATTCCGGCTCTTCGACCGCCTCGGCCGTCGACTGCGCCGGCTGTCCCGCCACCGTCTCGTCGATGACAGGCGCGGGCGTCGTGTCGAGGTAATCCGGAACATTCGTCGGTGTCTGCGGCCCAGCGGCGGGATCGTTCACCGGATCGACGATCTTTTGAAATTCGGTCTCGATATTGAGCTCGGTCGCTTTCCTCAGCTCCTTCTGCACCTCGTGCAGTTCGACCTCGCGCATCATCTGTTCGACGCTCGAATGGAACTCGCGCGACAGCGTGCGTGCCTTGCGCACCCAGTAGCCGGCGACACGCAGCGCCGCGGGCAAATCCTTCGGCCCGATCACGATCAGCGCAACAACGCCGATCACCATGAACTCGGTCCAGCCGATATCGAAGAACATCGCGGTCTACCTGGCGCTCGCGACCAAAAAAACAACAGGGCGGCGGCGCCGCAAGCGGCGCGATAATGTCAGAAAGGTTTCGGAGCGGCAATCCGGCCGGCTCAATCGCCGCACCCAGGCCGGTCCGTCCTTCAAGACGCCCGGTTCGCGGCTGCCTCAGAATCTGACTCGAAATGCATTCGACCAGATCAATTCCTTATCGTCACCCCCGCGGAGGCGGGGGTCCAGAGGCCTGCGCACGATCCTTTCGACGAGCCAAACTCAATACTCTCGACGGCTCTCCCGTATCCCCGCCGCCTCGGAAATGACTCATGTCATTTCAAACCAGACTCTCGGGATGGCGGACTTAATGGATGCCATTCGCCACAGCCGCCGATCTGACCCACGAGCTGATTGAGGCCGGGGACGAGAGCCGATTGCTGCCCCTACAGCGCCGCCGCGCCGGCCGCCGCGCAATCCTCGTCCTCTTGCGAGGTGCCGCCGCCGACACCGACCGCGCCGATCAGGTTGCCGTTGCGGAATAGCGGCACCGCACCCTGGCCCATGATCATCAGCCCGCCCGAGGCAGCGTTGATACCCATCGGTGTCGGCTGGGTCGCACGCTCCTGCATGACGCCGCTCCGCCGGCCAAACGCCGCCGAGGCGACCGCCTTGCCCTGGCTGCCATAGGCGCTCGCCCAGATCGCCCCATCCATACGCTGAAATGCGACCAGCCGGCCGCCATCGTCCACCACCGCGGCGCTGACCTTGATATTCAGCTCCTCGGCCTTTTTGAGGGTCGCCCGCAGCACGCGGTTGGCTTGGTTGAGCGAGATACTGGCCATGTGCTTCCTCCAATCGTTGCTCGAATTGCCCTACCCCAAAGCACCCGAGGCGCGCAACGCCGCGATCTTGTCCGGCGCGAGTCTCAGCACATCGCGCAGCACTGCATCGGTATCGGCGCCGAGGCCAGGCGCCGGTCCAGCGGCCCGGCCAAAGCTCGCGCGCCACGGCACGCCGGGCAGCACCCCCGCCTTGTGCTTATCCCAGAAGTTTCGCTCGCGGAGATGACGATCGGCGACCAGATCGACTGAATCCGTCAGCGCCGCCGCGGCGATGCCGGCGCGGCGCAATTCGGTCGCCGCTTCCGCCGCAGGGCGGCGTGATGCCCATCCCGCCAAAATGCCGTCGATGCCGGCGGCGCGGCCTTCGCGCTGGCGCGGCGTCCAGGCAGAGAGCGATTCGAGCGCCGGGATCGCCGCGCAGAGCCGATGCCATTCGTCCTCGCTGGTCACGGCGATCGCCACCCATTCGTCCTTGCCGGCACAGCGCCAGGCTCCATGCGGGGCGTACAGGCCGCTGGCATTGCCGCGCGGGCGCGGCGGGTCGCCGAGCTGCGTCGCGAGCAGCGGCTCGGCCATCGTCCACAGCATCGCCTCCACCATCGAAAAATCGATGCGCGCGACCCTGCCGTCCTGCGCGCGGCGCCGCAGCCCGGCGGCGACGATAAACGCCAGCATCAGCCCGCACATCGGGTCGAGCCAGGCAAAGCCGACGCGCGGCGCAATCCCCGGATGGCGGTTGAGTCCGGCGAAACCGGTGTAGCATTGCAGCAGGGTGCCGTAGGCGACCGAATGCGCCTCCGGCCCGGTCCGTCCCATGCCCGATGCCGAAACGTAAAGCAGGTTCGGGTTGAGCGCCTGCAATGCCGTGGCGCCTAGCCGCAGCCGGTCCATGACGCCGGTCGCGAAATTCTCGAACACGACATCGGATTCGGCCGCTAGGTCGCGCGCCACCGCGACGGCTTCCGAGTTTTTGAGATCGAGAACAATGCCCCTCTTCGCCTGGCCGAGCACGGTGTGCAGCTCGCTGGTGCGGCCTGGGTCGCCGCGGCCCGGCGCCTCGATCTTGATCACCTCGGCGCCCATCGCCGCGAGATAACGAGTCGCGGTCGGCCCGGCGATGACCCAGGAGAAATCAAGCACCCGGACGCCGTCGAGCGGCAACCCTTCCGGCCTCAGGGGTTTCGCCTCACCTGGTGTCAAGCTCAGTCCGAACGGTGGCCCGGGTGCCTTGACCGCGCGGCCGCCGATCGTCACTTGCCGCCAAAAACCGCGGTGCACGAGCTGCGGCGAGCCAAGCTGCTCGGCCGGTTCGCGCAGCGGGAAACTCGGGACATGCGCCTCTTGCGCCGCGTCGGCGATCCATTGCTTGGCGTGGTGTTGGCTCCACGTCGACATCAGCGCGTGCAGCGCATCCCAATTCGCCACCCGGTCGGGCTTCGTCTTGAAACGCGGGTCGTCGCCCCAATCGGGCGAACCCATGACCTTGAGCCAGGCAGCCCATTGCCGGTCCTCGCGCGGTGAAATCGCGGCGTAGCCGTCACGCGCCGGCAAAATGCAGACAGTCGCGCCGTTGCCATCGCTGATGCGCTTGCGCGACCTGGCTTTGCCGCCAAGCCCGGCATTGGCGAGTTCGGTAATCGCCAGCGTGGCGAGCGCCTCCTCGATCGAGACATCGATGACGCTGCCGGGCGGCGCGTGTATCCCGGCGCAAGCCGCGGCCAGCCCGCCGATAAATGCCGATTGGCAGCCCACCGGCCGGATCGGCGCCTCGGCGAGATTGTCGACCTGCCCGGTCAACAGCCGGGCGATGCCGCTCGCATAGATCAGCGTGAGGTCACTCGCCGGATCATCGGCGCGCGGTCCCTCCTGGCCGAACGGCGCGATCGTCACGATCGCCGCGCTCGCGTTCACCCGGCGGAGCGCGGCCGGATCATGCCCCGCCGCCCGGAGTGCCGCCGGGCGTCCCTCGACGACAATCAGATCGGCCGACGTGAGCGCCGCCGCATCACCGTCGGCTTTGCCCTCGTCGAGATATTCGATGAGCGGCGACGGCGCGCCACCGCCGATTCGCGTCACCGCGGCGCCGATATCGGCGAAGAGACGCCCGGCGACCGCAGCCGCAAGCCCCTCGCCCAGCTGCGCCACGCGGAACCGCGCGATCAGGCTGGCCGTATCCTGTGCGCTCACCATCCTTGGGTTTTGACGGATGGTTTACCAAAGCGCAATACGTACCCCCATATATCCGGTACTGTTGGTACACCCTCCCCCATGGAGGCATGGGATGCTAGCGTTTTGCCGCCGGTACCTGTGCTGGATCGTCATCGCTCACTGGATCACCACCACCGCGGCTGCAGCCAACGGTGTCGTGGCGATCGAGACCGATGGGTCCGGCGCGCTGACGATGTGCCGCGCGTGGATTTTGTTTAACAGCTGCAAGGTCTACAGCCATGTCGCCCTGCCGAAGCGTGTCGCAATCGGCGATGAGGTTGAGTTGTCGTTCGGCAGCGAGAACAAGCAATACACGTTTCCCGTGGTTCGTATCATCAAGCACGGGGTCGCTTGTACGGTGCTGAGCGAAAACAATGACATCGGCTCCATCAACAGGATTAACCTCTCCTCCTGCCTTGACGTGTCCGGCGCCGCCCACTGAGGCGCCAAGGGGGAGGTACCATGGCGTCAACCATGATCTTTTATTTCGCGCCGGGTTCGAGCTCGATGGCGACGCATATCGCGCTGCACGAGGTCGGGGCTGCGTTCGAGCCGCGGTTGTTGTCGTTCAAAGCGAAACAGCAGCAGCAGCCGGAGTATCTGGCGCTGAACCCCGAGGGCAAGGTTCCCGCATTGGTGATCGGCGGACGCGTGCTGACCGAGGTCGCCGCGACGCTGTACTACCTCGCCAAAACCTTTCCCGAAGCCGGGCTGTGGCCCGCCGGCGGGATCGAGGAGGAAGCGCAAGCGGTTTCCTGGATGAGCTTCATCGCCGCGACCGTGCATCCCGCGCGCCGAGCGGGCGAAGCGCGCTGGCGCGAGGTGTTCGAGCTCTGCGAACAGCGCCTGGGCTGTAACGAATGGGCAGTCGGCGGACGCTATTCGCTGGCCGATATCCACCTGTTCCGGCTGTTCTGGCGATTTGTCGACGCGCTGGGCGCCGACCGTGACGCCTATCCCGGCCTGAGGGCCCATTACGACCGGATGATGACCCGTCCGGCGGTCAAAAAGACGATCGAGATCGAAAGCGCCATCGGCTACGAATTCCCCCTCGGCGCCGGGACGCGGTGACGCTGCTAGAGAAAACGCCAACAAACGCGAATTACCCTCATCCTGAGGAGGCCGCGAAGCGGCCGTCTCGAAGGATGCGCAGGCGATGGACGGGGCAGATCTATACATCCTGCAATGCGCGGACGGCTCTTATTACATCGGGACGGCTCGTCTTGGTCTCGATCGACGCATCGCAGAACATCAGGCTGGCAGTTTCAACGGCTACACGGCGCGGCGTCGGCCCGTGACCCTCGTATTCAGCGAGCATTTTGAGCGCATCGAAGATGCCGTCGCCGCCGAACGACAGATCAAGGGCTGGCGCCGAGACAAAAAAGAGGCGCTTATCGCGGGCGAGCTCAAACTCCTGCCTGCCCCCGCAAAACGAGGGGCCAAGGCGAGCCGCTGATTGCGGTGCGTCCTTCGAGACGCACCCGTTCGGGCGCTCCTCAGGATGAGGAACGCTGGTCTCCTTGAGCCCGCGGAGACGCGAGCAGTAGCAGGGTAGCCCGCGCCTCAACTCAGCGGGCGGCCGTGGCGAGCGATAAATTCGGGGAACGCGTCCTCGGCTTTGGCGCCGCGCATGACATGCGTCGTGAAATACCGCTCGGCCTCGTATTGCTCTTCGAGGTTCTGGCTCATCTGCCGCAGCATCAATTGCTTGATGCCCACTACTGCGGCGCGGTTATTGGCCGCGATGGTCCTGGCCAGTTCCATCGTCTTTTCCCGCAGCTGCTGACGCGGCACGAGATGGTTTAGCAGGCCGATACGATAGGCTTCCTCGGCCTCGACGATCCGGGCCGAAAACAGCAGTTCCTTGGCCATCGGCCAGCCGACCTGGTTGGGCAAGGTCCAGGTGCTGTTGATTCGGCCATAGGCGGCGGCGAGAAAGCGGAATTTCGAATCCTCGCAGCCGATCCGCATGTCGAGCGAGGAGGCCAGCACCCCGGCGCCGCCATAGGCCAGGCCATTCATCATGCCGATCGTCGGCTTGGCCGAAGCGCCGATATCGTATGCGCTGCGGGTGCGGCGGGCGTCCTGCTCCGCATCGGTCAATTTCCGGTCGTCCTCGCGTTGCTCGTGGATGTCGCCGCCGGCGGAAAAGGCACGGCCGGCGCCGGTGATCACGATGCAGCCGATCTCGTCATCGGCATCCGCCGCCTTCACCGCATCGCGCAGCTCGGCCGAAAGCTTGCGGTTCATCGCATTGAGCTTGTCGGGCCGGTTCAGCGTCAGGATAACGACGCCATCTTCCTTCTCGACCAGGATGTGTTCGTAGTTGCTCATCTTTCCCTCCTAACCCCGCATCGCCCGCCATACCCGCGCGGGGGTGGCGGGGCCATCGAAATATTTACCGCCGACCGCCGCCAGCGCGTCGTGGATCGCATTGTGAATCGCCGGGAAGGCGGCGATCGCGCCCGCCTCGCCGCAGCCTTTCACGCCAAGCGGGTTGGTCGTGCAGCGGGTTGAATTGAACCCGACGCTGAGCGCGGGCAGGTCATCGGCGCGCGGCAGCGCGTAGTCCATAAACGAGCCGGTCAGCGCCTGCCCCGATTGCGGGTCATAGACGGCGGTTTCCAGCAGTGCCTGGCCGGTGCCCTGGGCGATCGCGCCATGCGCCTGACCGCTGGCGATCATCGGGTTGACGATGACGCCGTAATCGTCGACCGCGGTGTAGCGATCGAGAGCGACGCGGCCGGTCTCCGGGTCGATCTCGACCTCGGCGACATGCGTGCCATTGGGGAAAGTCATCCACTCGCGCGTCCAGAAGTGATAGGTGTCGAGCGGCTCCCCCGTTTCCCGCGCGGTCTTCGCGACATCGAGCAGCGACACGCGCCGGTCGGTGCCGGCAACGACAAAATCGCCGTCGGCGAATTTGATGTCGGGTTCGGCCGCTTCGAGCATATCGGCGGCGATCCGTGTTCCCTTGGCGATGATTTCGTCGGCCGCGCGAAAGATCGCCGTGCCGCCCATATAGGTCGCGCGCGAGCTGCCATGGCCGCCGCCATGTGCGATGAGGTCGGTATCGCCTTGCTTCAATTTGATCAGCTCGTTCGGCACGCCGAGCCGGTCCGCGAGGATTTGCGGAAACGTCGTCTCGTGGCCTTGCCCGATATGCTGCGTCCCGGTAATCAGCGATACCGAGCCGTCCGCCTCAAAGCGAATATCGACATTCTCTGACGGATTTCCGCCCGTGCCCTTGATGTGGTAGGCGAGGCCCAGTCCGCGCAGGCGGCCGCGCGCCTCGCTACGCGCGCGCCGCGCCGCGAAGCCGGTCGCATCGGCCGCCCCCAGCGCGCGTTCGAAGGTTTCCGGAAAGGCGCCGCTATCGACCTGGTTTCCGACTGCGTTGACCATCGGCATGGCCTGGGTCGGGACGAAATTCCGGCGGCGCAACTCGAAGCGGTCGAAGCCGCATTGCCGCGCCGCGGCGTCGATCAGCCGCTCGATCATGTTGTTGGCCTCGGCATAGCCGGGGCCGCGCAGCACTCCGATGGGCGCGGTGTTGGTGAATGCGCCGACCACGCGCAGGTCGATCGCCGGGATCGCGTAGACGGTGCCCGGCAGAAACGCGTACTGGAATGTCTGCACCGCGGCCGAACTGCCCGCAAGATAGGCGCCGAGATTGGCCTCGCTCTCGACCCGCAGCGCCAGAAACCTGCCGCCTTCGTCAAGCGCCAGCGATGCTGTAGAACGCTGGTCGCGGCCGGCATGGTCGGCGAGAAACACCTCGCCGCGCGTCGCAATCCACTTGACCGGGCGACCAACCCGCTTCGCTGCCCACAGCAACAGCGGATGCTCCGGGTAGACAAAATTCTTCGCGCCGAAGCCGCCGCCGACATCGGGCGCGATAAACCGCACCCTCTCGTTCTCGACCCCGAGGGCGCGCGCCGTAAAGTCGCGGGTGACGTGAATGCTCTGCGCCGAGACATGAGCGGTGTAGCGTCCGCTCGATGGGTCGAACATGCCGACAACGCCGCGCGGCTCCATCGGGTTGGTGACGACGCGATGATTGTCGAGCGTGATGGAAACGATATGCGCCGCCGTGGCGAAGGCCGCATCGACCGCCGCTCGGTCGCCGTGCCGCCAGTCGAGGCACAAATTGCCCCGCGCCATGTCGCTGATCAGCGGCGCATCCCCGGCGCGAGCAGCCGCCGCCGTCGTGACCGCCGGCAGCGGATCGTAATCGACCGCGACCAATTCGGCGGCGTCGAGCGCCTGTTCGCGCGTCTCGGCGACAATCAACGCCACCGCCTCGCCGACATGCCGCACCTTGTCAGCCGCCAATAACGGCTGCGGCGCGAAGAGGAAGGGCTCGCCCGTCACCGTGTTTGTCTCGGCGGCTGGCCGCAAGGCGGACAAGCCGTCGGCGGCTGCTTCGGTGGCGGTCAGCACCGCGAGTACGCCGGGCGCGCCGCGCGCCGCCCCGGTGTCGAGCCCCTTGATCAAGGCATGAGCATGCGGCGAACGCAGGATGGCCGCGTGAACCAGCCCCTCGAACGCCATATCGTCGAGATAGCACCCCCGTCCGGTAACAAACCGCAAATCCTCGCGCCGCTTTGGCGCGTCGCCGATCTTCGACAAGCCGTCGGGCATCGCTTTCCTCGCCGCCGCTTGCATCATTATTAACCCGTGTCACGTAGATGTCGTCATCTGCTTCGCCGGCGCCGTGAATGGCCTTATGTTGGCTGCCGGAAGAGCATCGGCCCACCGGGATCTGGAATGTCATTTCGCTTCTTCTTGCGTCGCGGTCTTATCTATTTCCTGCCGCTGGTCGCGCTGCTGATCGCGTTCACGGCGCGTCTCGCCGCGCCGGACCTGCTCGACCGGCTGATGCTGATCTCATTCGACCTTTACCAGCGCATCTTGCCGCGCGAAGCCGGTGACGTTCCGATCAGCATTGTCGATATCGATGATGCGAGCCTCGACAAATACGGCCAATGGCCCTGGTCGCGCAGCCTTGACGCCAAGCTTGTCGAGAAGCTGCGCGATGCCGGCGCCGCGGTGGTCGCCTTTGACATCGTCTTTGCCGAGCCGGACCGTACCTCACCCAAGCTGATGCTGGCCCACCTGCAAAAAGACGGAAAGATAGACAGCGACACGGCGCGGGTTCTCGGCTCCTTGCCTGACCCTGATAGCGAACTGGCGGCGGCGATGAAATCGGTGCCCACCGTCGCCGGATTTATCCTCGTCAACCAATCTGGGTCGCCAAAGCCGATCCCAAAGGCGGGATACGCGTTTGCCGGCGACAATCCGCTGCAGTTTGTCGACACGTTTCCGGCGGCGGTGAGCGACTTGCCGGAATTGCAGAAGGCCGCCGCAGGCGACGGTTTTCTCAACGAGCATGTCGATTGGGACCGGATCGTTCGCCGTGTCCCGCTGATCATGAAGCTCGGCGACAAGCCGGTATTTTCGATGGTGGCGGAAACGCTGCGCGTCGTCACCGGCGCGCATACCTATATCGCGCGCGGTGCGGGCGCCAATGGTGACAAAAGCTTCGGCGAAAATACCGGTCTCACCGAGGTGCGGATCGGCCCGCTGACGATACCGACCGATGGTGCCGGCCGGGTTTGGGTCTATTACTCGAAGCCGGGGCCGAGTCGTCGCATTTCGGCCGCATCGATCCTGTCGGGGGATTTCGACCCGGCGCTGATCAAAGATCACATCGTTCTGATCGGCACCTCAGCCGCCGGCATCGTCAACGATCTTCAGGCGACGCCGGTCGCCGCCGGCGTCCCCGGTGTCGAAATCCACGCCCAACTGCTCGAGCAGATCTTGCAGGGGGTTTATCTGTCCCGCCCGGATTGGGCGCAAGGGGCGGAAATCCTGTTCGCCTTGGTCGCCAGCACGTTTTTGATCCTCGTCTTGCCGCGCATCGGCGCGCTGGCGAGTGCGCTGTTCGGCGTCGCAGCGATCGTCTCGGGCGTCGCGGTTTCGTGGTTCGCTTTCAAGGACGCGCACCTGCTGATCGATCCGGTCTATCCCATCACCGTGCTGGTGATGATCTATTTCATCTCGTCAATCCTCGGCTATCTGCGCACCGAGGTGCGTCAGCGCGAAATCCGCGGTGCCTTCTCCCGCTATATGTCGCCGCATTACGTGGAGGTTCTGGCGCGCAACCCGGAAAAGCTTGTCCTCGGCGGCGAGGGCAAGATACTGACGGTAATGTTTTGCGACATTCGCGGCTTTACCTCGCTGTCGGAAGGGATGACGCCGCACGAGTTGACGCATTTGATGAACAGCTTCACCTCGCCGCTCAGCGATATCATCGCCGAAGCGCACGGCACCATCGACAAGTATATCGGCGACTGCATCATGGCGTTTTGGAACGCGCCGCTCGACGATCCCGACCATGCCAAGAACGCGGTGCGTGCGGCACAGCTCATTCGCCGCAAGCTTGTCGATATCAATCGGTCGTTGAAAGCCGAGGCCGAGCAGGCGGGTAAGCCCTACCACAAACTGCGGGTCGGCATCGGCCTTAACACCGGAGAGTGCGTCGTCGGCAATTTTGGTTCGGAGCAGCGTTTCAATTACTCGCTGCTGGGCGATCCGGTGAACCTCGCCTCGCGGCTCGAAGGCCTGTGCAAGCTCTACCACGTCGATCTGGTGATCGGCGAGGAAACTGCGAGGATGCTGGCCGACCCGGAGTTGCTGGAACTTGATCTCGTCGCGGTGAAGGGTAAATCGCAAGCGGTCAAGGTGTACACGCTGCCACCGGAGGACGAAGACGAAAGCGTCTACAAGACGCGGCACCAGGAACTGATCGCCGCTTACCGGCGGCAGGATTGGGCCGCGGCGCTCGCCGCTCTCGGCGAGGCGCCGCTGGCGGCGGTGCGCTATCTCGCGCCGGTCTACACCCTCTACCGGAACCGGATCGCGCACTTTCAGAGCGAATCGCCGCCCAGCGATTGGGACGGCGTCTACACCGCCGAAGACAAATAGCCCGCGGGGCCGAACGCCGGCGCGACGTGCCTATCGCTTCGGTTGCTAGCGGGTCGGCACGCGCGGGCTGGCGAAGGTGCTGCTGTCGAGAACGGTCTGGAACTGCCTCTCGATTCGTTCGGTGAGGCTGCGCGATTCAGCCTCGTTGGCGATCACGTGCGGCGTCATCAGCATGATCAACTCGGTGCGCGCCGTGCCGTTGGTATGGCTGCCGAAAAGCGGGCCGATGCCGGGTATCTCGTTAAGGATCGGAATGCCTTGTGAGCCGCGATTGTCGCTTTGTTGGATCAGTCCGCCGAGCAGGATCGTTTGGCCGCTTTTGACGCTGACCGTGCTGTTGAGGCGGCGCTGCTGGAAGGTCGGTGAATCGATCTGCGAACTCGACGTCGGAACGACGGAGCTGACCGACTGGTTGAGATCCATCGTCACATACCCGCCGGAATTGACCCGCGGCGTCACCTCGAGCACGACGCCGGTTTCCTTATAGGTGACATTGTTGACGATCGTCGAATTGCTGGTCACCGCATTGGTCGCCGACTGGGTGATGATCGGAACCACGTCGCCGACTTGCAGCCGCGCCGTCTGATTGCTCAGCACCAACAGCCGCGGCGTCGAGATCACCTTGGTCTGCGTCACGTTCGATAGCAGGTCGAGGATCGCCTTGGGGGCGAAATTGCCGGCCAGATAGGAAAGATTGAAACCGGGTACCACCGGGGCAATCGAGGGAATGTTACTGGTGGTCAGCAGCGAGTTGAACTTGCCGGAGTTGATAAAATACTCGACGCCATAATTCAGGTTGTCGTTGAGCACCACCTCCGCGACCGTAACCTCGATCAGCACCTGGAGCGGCGGCACGTCGATGCCGGCCAGGACATCGTGGATCAGCTGGTAATCCTTGGCGTTGGCCGAGATCAGCAAGGCGTTATGGGCCTCGTCGGCCTCGATGCGAACACCGGTATCGGCCTGCGCCTGCGTCTGAGCCTGGAGCGGCACGACCGCAGGCACGTCGGGGGCGACAGCGGGTGTCCCTGATGGCGGCGCGGCCGCCGGTCCTGCGATCGAACCCGGCAACGTAGCCGCAGGTAATGGTTTGGCCGGCCCCTCGAAGCCGGGGGCAGTCGGCGCGAGCCCGGTATCGCCGGTCGCGGCCGCCGGTGCCTTGAATTGGATGTTGAGCCCGGTCAATAAGCCTTGCAGCTTTTCGCCGATTTGCGCGGCCTTGGCGTATTGCAGGTTGTAGACATAGACGCGGCGCGCGGTGAGGTCCTGCACGCGGTCAAGCCGGGCGATCCAGTTCCGTGCGTCGTCGAGATAACGGCCCGAACGGGTAATCACCATGATCGCGTTAAGCCGGCCGATGGGGACGAGCCGAATCGCGTCGGCGTCGACGTCCTTGCGCGTCGCGGAGAAAATATTGCGCAACTCGTCGGCGATGTCGGTCGGCCGCGCGTTACGCAGCGGGATGACGCCGATCGATGCTCCCGACAACTGATCGATGTCGAAGACCTTGACGGTGTCCTCGGCGAGTTGCAGCTCGCTCGGCGTACCCTGGATCAGCACCAGGTGGCGCTTGTCGTCACCGGCGATCGGTGTACCGGCGGGCAGCACCTTTTCCAGCACATGCTGCATATCGGTGGCGCTGACGAATTTCAGCGGGAAGGATGCGCTCCGCTGACCGGCGGCAACACCTCCGGTAAACGGCGGTGCGGCGTTCGACTTGCCGTCCTTGCGCAGCGGCATCACGCGAATGATGCCGTCCGATTGGACCATCGTCGCGCCCCGACTGTTGAGCACGGCTTCAAGCGTCGACAGCAACTCATCCCGAGAGATCGGACGGCTGACATTGAACGTCACCGGCCCGGTCACCTCGGGATCGATGACGTAGTTGAGCTTCAAGGTCTCGCCGAGCACGGCGTTGATTACGTCGCGGATATCCGCGCCGGCGAAATTGAGCGTCACATCGGCCGGATCGTTCCCCGCCGCCGGGAACTTGCCGGTGCCGCCGCTTGCCGTCGGCGACTCGTTGCCATGCACGACGATCGGCTTGATCGTGCTGGCGCCGAGACGGTTGGCCGGCATCGTCGCCACCGCGCGGCTCGGTGGCACAGTCGGCAATAGTGTCGGCGCGGCACCGGCTGAGGCCAGCGACCCGGCGGCATCGGGCGACGGCGGCTGGTTCGACCCGAAGGGGTCGTTGCATGCGGCAACAGCCATCATGAGAAGAATCACCAGCCATCGCCAGCTTCGCCTAAGCGAATGCAAGCGCTGCACCCGGCCGCACGACCGCGAGAACCGGGGTACGGCGAAAAAACTGCGCGGCGACGTTGAAATTCCCCGGGGGTCTGGTGGACTTCAGGTGTGTCTCCCCGGTAGAATCAACTACCGTCATGGGCGGAGTCAACGGCGGCTAGGTTAAACCATGAAGCGAACCAGCAATATCCTAGCAGTGCTTGTGTTGGGGCTGACGGCAGGAACAGCACACGCGACCGAGTCGCCTGCGGTGACGGCGACTCAGCTCGTCGGCAAGACGTTGAGCGCGGTCGCCTTCATCCAGCGCAGTCCTGGAATGCCGGGTGCTGGTGAACTTGCCCGAATCATGATGCAAGCCTATCTCGGGCCGGACGGCCGGGCGCTGGTTCGCTCGTGGGATGTGCAGCACGACGCTTATACGGTGCCGGCCGAACGGCGCTGGAGCCTCAACGGCTCGACTTTCTGCGTCGATGTGCCGCTGGCCGGTTCACGGCCGGTCTGCGCCGACATTCACGTTTGGGGTCCGCGAATCGCCGGCGTGGGCACTCGACCTTACGCTATGCTCGACGGCGACCTCCAGCCAGGCAACATAATTGGTGGCCGATGATGCGTCTGCTTCTTGCCGCGCTCGTCCTGCTGGGGGCAGCGGGTCCCTCTTTCGGGCAAACATCCGGCGACCCGCCGATCGGGGTTCATCTCGGTGTCGCGACATGCGCCGGCAGCAATTGCCATGGTGCGACCCAACGGCCGCGCAACTCCTATGTTCCGGGTAACGAATACCTGATCTGGTCGCAGCACGATAAGCACCACATCGCCTATCAGGTTTTATTGGAGAATCGGGCGGTCAAGATGGCGCAGGCCCTCGGCCTGCCCGACGCGGCCCACCAAAAGTATTGCCTCGATTGCCATGCGGACAATGTGCCGCAGGATCAGCGCGGCGTGCAGTTCCAGCTCTCCGACGGCGTTGGTTGCGAGGCTTGCCACGGCGGCGCCTCCGGCTGGCTGGGTATTCACGTCTCCGGCGCGACTCACGCGCAAAATGTCGCCGCTGGTCTCTATCCGGCGGAGAAGCCCATCGCCCGCGCGGAGAAATGCCTGAGCTGCCACTATGGCGACGAGACGAAGTTCGCCGATCACCGGCTCTACGGCGCGGGCCACCCGAGGCTGGCCTTCGAGCTCGACACCTATACGGCGATCCAGCCGGCGCATTTCGTCGTCGACCAGGGCTATATCGAGCGCATGGGCCGCATTACCGACCTTCAGGTCTGGTCGGTGGGACAGGCGATCGCGCTGATCAAGCGGATGGATGCGGTGCTCGATCCGAAGCATGCGCCCAAGGGGACCTGGCCGGAATTCGCGTTTTTCGACTGCCAGTCGTGCCATCACGAATACGGCGACTACGCGCGGCCGACCACCACCGGCCTCGGCCCTGGCACGGTCAAATTCAACGACGCCAACGAACTGATGCTCCAGGTCGCGGCAATGCGCGTCGCGCCTGCCGCGGCGACCGCGTTGAGAGACCATATGATGGCGCTGCAGAAGGCGACAGTTGAAAACTGGAGCGCCGTCGAGCAGGAAGCCCAAGGCGTTCGCGCGGCGGCGCAAAGTCTCGTAAACGAGTTCGCCCACCACAATTTCACCGGTGACGACATGCGCGCGTTGGCCGAGGCGTTGTTCGCGCACGCGCAGACCGACGATGTCTTCTCGCATGACGAGCAGATCACCTTTGCCCTCGAAGCGCTGACGGCGGGCCTCAAATCGTCCGGCGATATCACCGATCAGAAGGGTCAGACGATCGACAACGCGCTGAAAGCGGTCTACGCCGCCTTCCCCAACGACAAAACCGTCAACCGTGATGCCTTCAACAAGGCGTTGAAGGGTCTGCAGCAGGCTATGAGGCGATGATCGGCTTCCTCCGCTGGCAGGTAATCGCCTGCGCCCTCTTTTTTGCCCTGACGGCTTCGGCGCGGGCGGATGATGTCGTTCACCTCGGCGTCCAGAGTTGCGCCGGTAACAACTGCCACGGCGCCGTCCACCCGATCGGCAACTCGCAGGTTCCGCAAAACGAATACTTCATCTGGTCGGAAAAGGATAAGCACGCGCACGCCTACTCGGTACTTTCCAACGACCGCTCGAAGCGCATCGCCAAGAATCTCGGGCTGGCCGACGCCGAGCACGCACCGCTCTGCCTAGACTGCCACGCCGACAATGTTCCGCCGGCGCAGCGCGGGCCGCAGTTCCAGCTGTCAGACGGTGTTGGCTGCGAGGCCTGCCACGGCGGCGCGGAGAAATGGCTTGGCCCGCATCTCAGCGGTGAAAGCCACGCCGCCAACATCAAAGCCGGCCTCTACCCGACCGACCAGCCCGAGGCGCGCGCGGTGCGCTGCCTGTCCTGCCATGTCGGCGGCGAGAAGAAATTCGTGACGCACACGATCATGGGCGCCGGCCATCCACCGATGCCGTTCGAGCTCGACACATATACCGCGATCGAGCCCGCGCATTTTGTCGTCAACAAGAGCTATATCGAGCGCAAGGGCCGCCCGAACGACATGCAGATTTGGGCGATGGGCCTGGCAAACGACGTCAAGCTGCGCATGGATTTGGTGCTCAGCCCGGCCCATGCCGCCAAGGGCGTCAATTTCGAGCTGTCGCTGTTCGATTGCCAGTCCTGCCACCATTCGATGAGCGAACTGCAATGGCGGGCGCGCAGCACCACCGATTTACCGCCCGGCCGCATCAAGCTCTATGACGCGACGACCGTAATGTTGCTTGTCGCTGCCGATCGGGTATCGCCCGATGCGGCAAAGGCACTGGCGACCCATCTGCTCGCATTGCACGCAGCGACCGGCGACAGTTGGGATGCGGTGAAGCGCGAAGCCACCACCGTGCGCGAGATTGCCGACAAGCTGATTCCGCAAATCGCCAGCCACGATTTCACCAAGGACGACGCCGCGAAGCTCAGCCACGCCGTCGTCGCGAGCGCGCTCAACACCGGCGGCGACCTCGATTACAGCGGCGCGCAGCAGCAGGTGATGGCGCTCGAATCGATTGTCGCGGCGATGAAACATCTCGGCTTCGCCGATGAAAAGCAGCTCGCGCCGCTCGAAGCGACGATGAACGGCCTCTATGAGGCAGTGGCCAACGACCAAACCTACAAACCCGACACCTATGTCGCGGCAATGAAGGCGTTCAGCAGCAAACTGCCAATATAATCGAGAGCCCGATCAGCAGACCGAGAATCGCCAGCACGACCAGCATCTCGATCAAGCTGAATCCGGCATTTGCCGGGGCCGTACGGCCAGAAACGTGGCGCGGGAGACGAAGCGGTGGCATCGCGCGGCGGAGCTTGCCCGAGCCGCGCGAGCGCGGCAACGTTTGCCGTTGCGATCGCAAGGTCTTGCCCATAACGTGACTTGAATGACGCTTCGGCCTGCCGGAGCCCCCCGGATGCAGCTTTTGGATTTCTTGATGGCGCGGGGCCGCCTTGACGCGGTTCATCGCGAACGCGTGCTTGCCTTGCGCCGCGAGCGCGGCGAAAGCGAAAGCGTCATCATCACCCGGCTCGGCATGATCGACGAGCGCGAGATGGCCGAATCGCTCGCTGAATTTCTTGCCATCCCGCTCGCCGGGCCGACTGATTATCCCGCTGCGCGCTGTGGCCCCTCGGGGCTTACGCCGGAATTTATCGCACGCGCGCAGGCGCTGCCGTTGAAGCAAACCGCCGACGGCCTGGTGTTGGCGATGGCCGACCCGACCGACGACTACACCCTGAAAGCCGTGCGGCTGGCGGCGGGCGGTGCGGTGCTGCCCTGGGCCGCCGTACCAAGCGAGCTGAAGAGCGCCTTCGACCGCCTCTATGGCGACGGCCAGGCGGTCAACGGCGCCGCGACAGCCGCCGGACCGGCGCGTGACGATGTCCGCCGGCTCGCCGACCTCGCCAGCGAAGAACCAGCGATTCGCTACGTCAACGGGCTGATCGCACAGGCCGCCACTCAAAGAGCCTCCGATATCCACATCGAGGCGAGCACCGACCGCGTTGTGCAGCGGCTGCGCATCGATGGGCTGTTGCGCGACATCGCGCCGCCGCCCGCCGGGCTGCACGATAACATCGTCAGCCGCCTCAAGGTCATGGCCGGGCTCAACATCGCCGAGCGGCGGTTGCCGCAGGACGGGCGGTTTCGTGTCGTCGTCGAGGGGCGCGAGATCGATCTGCGCATCTCGATCGTCCCAACCCTGCACGGCGAAAGCGTCGTGATGCGGCTGCTCGACCGTGCCCGCGCGCCGCTCGACCTCGCCGAACTGGGCTACAACCCGGCGCTCCGCGAGCGGCTCGAATCGCTGCTCGCGCTGCCGAGTGGCATGCTGCTCGTCACCGGGCCGACCGGCAGCGGCAAGAGCACGACGCTCTACGGCGCGCTGCAGCTGCTCAACAGCCGTGAGCGCAAAATTCTCTCGGTCGAGGACCCGGTCGAATACCAGCTGCCCGGCATCAATCAGATCCAGGTGAACCCGGCGATCGGCCTCAGCTTCGCAAGCCTGTTGCGCTCTCTGCTGCGGCAGGACCCCGACACGATGCTGGTCGGCGAGATCCGCGATCTGGAGACCGCGCGCATCGCGGCGCAGGCAAGCCTGACCGGGCATTTACTGCTGTCGACGCTGCACACCAACGATGCGGTCGGCGCGATTACCCGGCTGATCGATATGGGGCTGGAGGATTATCTGGTCGCGGCCGTGCTCAAGGGCGTCATCGCTCAGCGGCTGGTGCGCTGTCTCTGTACCGCGTGCAGGGAGCGGCATGGCGAGGGTTGGCGCGCGGCGGGGTGCGATTCCTGCGGCGGCACCGGCTATCGCGACCGCACCGCGATCGCCGAGTTGCTGATATTCGACGAAACCTTCGCGCGGCTGGTGATCGCCCGCGCCGGCGCCGACGAACTCGCAGCAGCCGCGCTCGCCGGTGGCATGATCGATCTGCGCGCCGACGGTCTCGCCAAGGTTCAAGCCGGCATCACCTCGCTCGATGAGGTGCTGCGCGTCACCGGGACCGCCTGAGGTGCCGCTGTTCCATTACCGCGCGCTGCGGCCATCGGGTGGTGAAATCGCCGGCGAACTCGACGCGCTCGACGAGCGCGACGCCGCGCAGCGGCTGCAGGCAATCGGCAATTATCCGATCGAAATCACGCTGCCGGACAGCGGCGTGCGGCTGGCGCGCCGGCTGACGCCGAGTGGCCGCGGCATCTCGGCACGCGACCGCGTCCTCTTTACCCGCCAGCTCGCGACCTTGCTCGGCGCCGGGGTGGCGCTCGATCGAGCGCTGGCGCTGATTGCCGCCGCACCCGACGCAAAGCGGCGCGCCCAGCTGGCCAATGAATTGCTGGCCGCGATCAACCGCGGTGAACGCTTGTCGGCGGCGTGCCGGGCGCATCCCGCGCTGCCAGCGCATTACGCGATGATGATCGGCGCCGGCGAAGCCCGAGGCGACATCGCCGGGGCGCTCGCGCGGCTCGCCGATGTGCTGGACCGCGGCCGCGAAACCGGCCGCGCGCTGTTAGGTGCGCTGATCTACCCGGCGAGCGTGCTGGTCGTCGCCTGCCTGTCGATCTCGTTTCTCTTCGCGTTTGTGGTGCCGCAATTCGCCACCCTGCTCGAAAGCTTCCAGAAAGCGCCGCCGCTGGCGATGCAGGTGCTGTTGCTGATCTCAGCCTGGTTCCAGCAGGCCGGGTTGCCGCTTGCCGGCATTATCCTGCTGCTCACTGCCTATGTGCTCTACCGGCGGCGCGACCTGGCGTTTCGCGCCGGCCTCGACCGCTGGCTGCTGCGCTTGCCATTGGTGGGCGCGATGGTCAGCAAAAGCGAGGCGGAACGGCTCGCCTACCTGTTGGGCAATCTCGTCGCTGCCGGTGTCCCGGTCCCCGAGGCCGCCGCCGCGACCGGCGACGCGATGACCAACGCCACCTATCGGGTCGGCCTCAGCGCCGCTGAGCAGGCGGTAGCGCGCGGCGACCGGCTCAGCGCTGCGCTCGCCGCGGGTGCGCTGCTGCCGGAGCTGGCGCTGGAGCTGGTCCGGGTCGGCGAGGAGACTGGCGATCTCGCGACGATGCTGCTGCGCGCGAGCGATATGATGCGCCGCGACCTCGAAGCCAGCACCACCGAGTTGATCGCCTTGGTGACACCGGTCAGCATCGTTTTTCTTGGCTTGTTGATCGGTCTGGTCGCCTACGCGCTGCTCGGCACGGTGATGGAAGTCTATGACTTCGCGACGTGACGCCGGCTTCTCGCTTATCGAGCTGCTGGTTGTCCTGGCGATCATCGGCATGAGCCTGGCGATCGCTCTGCCGCTGCTGGCCGGCCATGTCGGCGGCGCCACGCTCAACGCCGCAACAAGCGAAATCCGCGCGGCCTTGCGCGGGGCTCGCAGCACCGCGATCACGGAGGATCGTCCGGTGATCTTTCGCGGCGATCCCGCTGGCGGCTATTGGCTCGGCCACCGCCACTTTAGCTTGCCGCTGATGAATGGCGGGCAGCCGCTGCGCGTCGCAATCGAAGGCGGTGCATGGATTTCCTTCTATCCGTCCGGTGGGTCATCTGGCGGCCGCATTGTCGTTGTCAGCGCCAATGCGCAACGCCGGATCACCGTCGACACACTCACCGGGCGCGCCGATGAACGGTAAGATCTTCTATCGTCCTTCCCGCGAAAGCGGGAACCCAGGGGCAACCGCTGTGTCGCTCGCTCTGGACCCCCGCTTTTCGCGGGGGCGACGAGTGCAAAGTGCGGGCTTCACGTTGCTTGAGGTGCTTGTCGCGCTCGCGGTGATCGGGTTGGCGCTCGGCACGATCGCCGGCGTGTTCAGCACCGGGCTCGCCAGCCATGAGATGGCCTCCGCCGCGGAAACGGCATTATCCGTCGCCGAGGAACAATTGACCCTGGCCGCCGCCACGCCGCATCTCGGCGCTAGCAAGGGCGTCTACGCCGGGCGTTTCGCGTGGCAAACCACGGTTGCACGCTACAGCGGGGACGACGACAAAGCGGCCGACATTCCCAGCAAATTGCCCCGGCTCTATCGCGTCGCGGTAAGCGTCGCCTGGCGTGACGGGCGGCGCGCGCGCGAGCTGTCGCTATCCACGCTCCGGCTTGGACCGGCGCAGCCATGACCCGGCGCGACGCGGGTTTCACGCTGATCGAAGTTATGGTGGCGCTGGCGTTGACGGCGCTCGTCAGCCTGATCCTGCTGCAAGGCATCCGCCTCGCCGCCACCGGGCTCGACAGGCACACTCGCGCCACCGAGCGGCTCGACGCGCGGCAAAGCCTCTACGAGTTGCTCCGCCGCACGTTGGGCACCGCGGTCACTGTGCCGCATGTTCCGGGCGGAACCTTTAGCGGCGGCCCCAACGCGATCGCATTCCTCGGCGTCGCCGAGGATGCGGGTCCTGGGCTTTACCGCATCGACCTCGCGCTCGACCCGCGACGCCGCGACCGTCCGCTGATTCTACGGCGGCGGCTTGCCCTGCCGGCCGGCGACCCGCGCGAGGCGGTGAGCGTCATCGCCAGCGGGGTTCGCACGTTCCGGCTCGGCTATTTTGGCACCGTCCCCGGCGACAATTCCGCGGCCTGGCACGACAGCTGGCAGCAGCTCGCCTTTCTGCCGCTGATGGTGCGGGTGATCGTCGACAGCGACGGCGACGCGCCGCGTCCGCCGCTCATCGTGCGGCTGTGGAATGCCGGCGATGGCTGAACCGCTGCGGCAGTTCCTCCGCCTGATCGACGGCCGGCGCGACGAGCGCGGATCGATCGCGATCCTGGTGCTGTGGGGTATGGCGCTGATTTTCATGCTGGTCGCACCGGTGGCGTTTGCGACACGCGGCGAGTTGCAGATCGCGCGCAATACACTGGCGGAGACGCGCGCGCGCCTCGCGGCCGAAGCCGGGACACAGCTGGGTTTGCTGCGCCTGCTGCGCCAACATGATTCGGGCAAAGCGCTGTTTGACGGCACCCCGCAAGCCTGGCAGCAGGGTTCGACCCACGTGGCGATCGCCATCGCCGACGAAGCCGGCAAGATCGACCTCAATCTGGCGCCGCTTGAATTGCTGGCGGGACTTTTCGAGGCAGCTGGCGCCAATCGCCAGGCGGCCGGGCTCATTGCCTGCAACATTCTCGACTGGCGTGGCGACAACGCCGCCGATTGCCCGGATACGGGAGTGCCGCATCGCGCCCGGCGTTTTGTCGTGTCCGAACAACTGGCGGAATTGCCCGGTATCGACGAAGCCCTGTATGACCGTGTCGCCGATGATGTCACGGTGGCGACCGGCGCCTCGGCAATCGACCCAAGGGTGGCGCCTCGCACGGTGCTGCTGGCAATTCCCGGCGCGACAGTGGGCATGGTCGATTCGTTTATCGAGAGCCGCAGGATGTGGCGCGACCTCGGTGCCGGCGACGCCAGCCTCATCCCGGCCGGCGCCACGCCGTACATGATGATCAGCCCCGGCCGCGACTTCACGATTACGGCGACGGCGGTGACCATCGACGGTGCGCGATATCGCGCCGATCTACAGGTTCGCCTGACCCAAGGTCAAGCTCAGCCCTATCAGGCCATGGCTTGGCGCACGCCGCCCGCGACGCGCGGCCTTGGTGCCGCCGCGCCAGCAACCCGGGTGCCGTAACGCGCGCCAGCGGAGACGCGCGCCGCCCGATCCGCACCAACGTTTGCCGCCGGGGCGATTTCATTTAAGCTTGATACGTCGCCAATGACGATAGCCGCCAACCGCCCGCTTAAAAGCGCGCGCCCGCGCGCCCGGGGCGGTCGTGCGCTTGAATGGTGGCTTGGCGAACTCTCCGCGTGTATCCAAGATCTTCGCCGATACCTCGCGATCCGCAGCCGCCGAGGCGTGACGATCGAGGCCGGCGAACGCTATTGGCTGCTGCGCCAAGGGTCCCGGCCCATTGGGCAGATCGACATCGAGAGCGGCGAGGGCGGAGCGGGTTTGCGGCGCCTGTTCCCTTTGGGCAGTCGGCGCCCTCCGGTGATCGTCGAGATCCCTCCCGAGCGCACGCTCGGCAAAATCATCGCCCTCCCGGCCGGCGCCAAGGGTCAGCTCGACCGGATCCTCGGTTTTGAAATCGCGCGCCATTTTCCCTTTCCGGCCGATCGCGTCTATTTCCAGCACCGGCTGACCAAGGGCGATGGCAACGGCGCGGTGATGGTAGAGATCGTCGCCGCGCCGCGGGAAATCGTCGACGGCATTTGCATTTCGCTCTCAGAGGCTGGGCTGCGGCCGGCGGCGATCGCGGTTCACGGCACCGGCGCCGCGTCGCTGTTCTTGCCGCTGGCCGCGCTGGAGGCCTCCCGCCGAGGAACCGCGCCAACGGCGTGGCTGCTCGGTCTCGCAGCCGGCCTGACGGCCCTCGCCGCGCTGGCGTCGTGGCCGCTCGCCCAGCAGGGCGCGCTGTCCAGGATGGACCACGAGCTGGCCGCGTTGAAACCGCGCGCCGAGGCGGCGCTGCGCGCGGGCGATGCCGAACGGCGCATCAGCGAGCGCAGCGCTGCGATCCTGACCCTGAGCGCCGGCAGACCACCGCTGGTCGCGGTGCTCGACCGGCTGAGCCGTGATGTGCCGGACGGCGCGTGGCTGCTGTCGCTGTCGGTCAGCGGACGCGATGTCGTGCTCGATGGGCTTGCGCCGTCAGCGGCCTCGATCGCCCTCGCACTGGAAAAGAGCGGCGATGTTTCAAACATCGTCTTTCGCTCGCCAATCAGCCGCGAGGCCTCGGGCCTTGAGCATTTTCAGCTCGGGGCGACATTGAGCGCCGCCGACAAGGCCGCGAATGGTGGGGCGAAGCGATGACGCTCGCCGAGCGGCCCGGTGTCGGCCGTGCCGCGGCGCTGGCGATTCTCGCCGTGCTGACGGCATTGTTTGTGATCGGGCCGCTTGCCGCTTATTGCGACCTCATCAGCGACAACCGCAACGCGCTTGCCGACAAGGCGGCCGTCCTCGAACGCTACCGCCTGCTCGCGGCGGCGCGGCCAACGAGTACGCCAGCCCCCGCCGGGCCGCCGCTGCTTTACGCCGACATGCCGGAGTCGCAGGCTTCCGCGCTGTTGCAAGAAACGGTGAAACACACCGCGGCGGCGGCGCATGTTCAGGTGCAGGGATTGCTGGTGCTGCGCAGCGAGACCGCAAACGGCGTCACGCGGATCGGCGTTCGGGTGCGCGCCAGCGGCGACATGGCAAGCCTGCGCGGCCTCATCTATGCGATCGAGACCGCACGCCCGGTCCTCTACCCCGACAATCTGTCGATCCAGTCGCACCCGCCGTCACCGGGCGCTGTTCCCAGCGTGCTGGATTTTCAGCTCGACATTTTGGGGTTCAAGGCGGAGCCGGCGTCGTGATCACGGCCCGTCTTTCAGCGCCGCGCCCAGGCACCGTGTTTGGCGCTGCGGCGCTGTTGTTCGCGGCGCTTGCCGCGTGGCCATGGCTCTTTCCGCCGGTGCCTTCGGTCCGCAAACCGGCTGCGCCACCCGCGAGCGCGGAGGCCCCGCGTCTCGTGGCCCCGCAACCGTTAACGCATTACGCGGCGATTGTCGAACGACCGCTGTTTTCGCCGTCGCGGCGGCCGGCCCCCAATAGCAGCGCGGCGGTCGCACCGGCGGCCGACACCCATTACAGATTGCTTGGTGTCATCGCCACGGGTACGCGGAAGAAGGCGCTGATCGTTGATGGCGCAAGGCGCCTTGAGGTCAGCGAAGGTGAGGCGCTTGACAGCTGGACCGTCAAAAAGATCGGGTCGAGCAGCGTCGAGCTGGCATCGCCGACCGGCGGGACACTACTCAAGCTGAAACCGTCGATGATCGAGCCGGCAAAGCCTCAGTGACTGGCGGCGGTCGCCTCGGCCTTGGCGATGAGGCGATGCAACGCTAGGCGCTGGTCGGCCGATAGCGGCTTTTGTGCATCGCCGACCGACAGCACGCCGTCTTTTGAGACATCGAGTTCGCCGTTGGCGATAAGCTCCTGCATGTGCAGCAACAATCGCAGGAACCCCTCCCCGCCGAGATTCCAGTTGCGCACTGGCCCGGTGTCGAGATGGATGAAGTGAGAGTCGGGATACCAGCCGACCCCGCCGCGCTGCATCGCCCGCGCGGTTTCCATCGCTACGTCAAGCCGCGCCGGCAGGTAGATGTCGAGGGCCCGGCCATAGATGTGCTGGGAGTTGTCCGCGACGCCGAATGTCGTGCGCGCCAGCATCTCGTTGGTCGCCCGCGTGCGGTAGGCCGACAACACCGTCACCTGGCTCTCCCCCACCGCTTCCATGACGCCAGCGAGGAAGTCGATTACGCCAACGTCGTAATCGATGATGGCACCGCAGTGGAAATCGCGCAGAAAGACCGACAGCTCCTCCATTGCCGTGGCAATGGGGCCTTTATCGTCACGATAAGGACCGTCGAACACCTCGCCCGTATGCGCATTGACCAGCTTGAGTCTACGCAGTTTCGGCAACACCGGCTCCGACCGCGCCACGCTTGGCACCGCCAGTACCATTGTGAGGAGGGAGAGGAATGCCCGCCGATCCATCGCGTGCGATGGTAAAGTGGCTGGCGGCGGAATTGAAGTAGCTAAAGGGTAAAAACCTCTTCCTCGACCGCAGCTATCCGGCCCTGCCTGCTTTTGCTCATGCGTATTCGGCGCATGATTCGATCCGCCGGAACATCGGCAATCAATGTTAATGCCGCGCCGGAACGAAGTCTTGCTTTTGAACCCTGTCGGTCACCGTGAACGGTTTGCCGTCCGGTCCGAGATATAGTTCCTGCATCTCGGGCAAGGTGAACGGACGCGAACCGATACGTCCGAAGATCGCGATCTGGTGACCGGTTTCATCGACACCGCGATCCCGCTCCAACCCGCGCGATAGCGACAGCGCCGGCGAAGCTGTCGGATACCACGCAATCAACTCCGGCTTCGGAGTAGGCGAAAAACCATAGAAATTGGGCTGCGTCACGGGCGAGGTCATCTGAATGACCTTGAGTCCGTTCACGCCGTCGGCGACATAGGCGAAGCTCGATGCGTTGGTCGCCGCTATTACCACGTCGCGCGCATCGTTGAGCTTGCCGTCGGCCGTGTACATCTCCTCGATCCGCGGATGCTCAGGCTTTTCGACATCAATGATCGCCAACCCGTCGTGCCCGTCCGCAACATAGGCATAGGTGCGCGCGACGAAAATTTTGTGCGGATCGCGCAGCGGCACATGGGCCGTCGGCACGATCGCCGGCTTCTCCGGGTCGGTGACATCGACGACGTCCATGCCGGCCCCATCGATGACGAATAGATAGCGGAACTGGATCACCGCCGAGCGCGGATCGCGGATCGGGATCACCGCCACCAGACGCGGATGCAGCGGATCGTTCATGTCGAGTTCGACGATCCCGGCATCGGCCAGCACATAGAACCGGGTGCCGGCGATGACCAGATTGCGCGCACCGGTCAGGATGCCATTCTGGTTCCACGTCAGCGCTCGGGTGAAGAAATTGTTGCGGGGCTCCTGGTCTTGCAGCGTGTTGACATTGACGAGGATCAGCCCTTCGACCGAGTCGGTGACGTAAGCGTAATTGTAGATCGGGTGCATGAACTCTTCTTCATTGTTGGGGAGCACCGGACGGTTCTTGTCGTAATGCATCATCGGGCCAAAGTTTTCGCTGAAATTCAGCGCCTCGTTCAGGCCTTCGTTGCGCATCGGGTTGATCGGCTGGTTGGTCGGCAGCACCACACAGGTGGCATTGGCCGAGGCGATATGGGTGTCCTGCCCCAGCGGCGAGAACGGCGCGGTGATGATGCGCTCCGAGATATCCTTGTTGGCGATGCTCGCCACGTCGTAGACGCGCATGCCCTTCGTGCCCTCGGAGACATAGAGATACTCGCCCCGGAGTTGGATGCAGTTCGCGTCGTTTGATGTGTGGCCGTACGCCTCCTCCAACTTCCGCCCATTGGCGAGGTGCTTCGCGTAGTAATCGGGATAGGCGTATTTATGCAGGTAGCTGCCGATCACCGCTTGCGGCTCGTCCCATTCGGTGACGCGTACCGCCTGAATCTCGCTTTGCTCGCCGACCCAGGCGTTGTAGCCGACAAAATTGACGTAGTCGGTACCGAGCAACAGCAGCTGGGCCATGATCGCGTTGTTGTCGTTTTCTTTCGAGATATGGCAGTCGGTACAGGTCTTGGTCTCGACCCGCCGTTCTGTGTGCGGGTAATGGGCCGAAAATGCCTGACTTGAAAAGCCGGCCGACGACACCGGCGGCTGCTGCACGTAAATATGTTCGCGATTGATGTTCGTCGACGAGAGCACAAGGGCCGAGCGGGACGCGATCGGCGCGATGATATTGTTCTTGACCGTGCTGTGGCGGCCGAGCTGAAACATCTCGTCGCGGGCGACCTGCGGGTTGTAGGTCGCGTAGTTGCGTGTGGTTTCGCCCTCAAAATGGTGCCGCTCGGTGTGCTGGTTCGCCTCGATCGGCAAATGACAGCCGGCGCAGCTCGTCGTCCATGAGAGATGACAGGTGTAGCAAGCCATATCGTCCGGCGAATGCGCGAGTTCGCTTTCGGGTACGCCGGGCCCCCATTTCATCGAGGTACCCTTCGACATCAGCTTGGCGCGGGCGGCGATCGGGTCGTATTTCGGGTTGCCCGGGGTCACCGTGTCCTTGACAAGCGTAACTTCCCATTCCAGGCCCGGATAGACCTGCGAGTGCTGGTAGAGCTTGCCGTTGCGCCACTCGAACAGCTTGCTGCCATCGGCCGTCCGCAACGTCGAGAGATCGGTGCCGCCCGGCGGTGCCGCCGGCCCGTGCGTCCGCAAATCTGGGTATTTGGTGGCGGTGCCGTGGCAGTCGGAACAGGTGATCTCGATCTGCGCCTGCGCTTCCCCATAGAGGTGGCCGGTGCCATGGGCGTCATTTTGGTAATGGCAGTCGACACATTGCATGCCGAAATCGACATGAATCGAATCGAGATGCACCGCTTTCTTGAATTTCTCCGGGTCGTTTGGCGAGATGATGTTGTTGTTGTCGTCGAGCAGGTTCCCCTTGCGGTCGCGTTTGAAGATCGCACGGAAATTCCAGCCGTGGCCGTGGTAGTCGGCGAATTGCGTGTCTGTCAGTTTCGGGTTCAGCTCGTTGACATCCGCCGAAAAATTGGGGTCGCCCCAATTGCCCCGTACGGCGGCTCCTTCGGGATTGCGCTCATAAATGGTGCGCATTTCCTTATCGGTCGGATACCGCTGCTTTTTCGGCCACATCTGCGGCGCCGCCGTTTCATAATCCCACATCGTGTAGCCGAGCATGCTGTTGAGGAACAGGTTCGGCTGATGCATGTGGCAGATCATGCATTGAGCGGTCGGAATGGCCGTCGTCATCTTGTGGACGATGGGATGGCCGGTCTGGTTCCGCGGGATCGTCGGGTCCATTCCAAAACCCATGCCGCGATTGCCGAACTTGCCGTACGGCCCTCCCTCCTGCGGATCGCGGTCATTGGCGTAGACGACATGACACCCGGCACAGCCTGAATTGCGGTAGTCGCCGGGATTGTCGTTGGTCCCCATAAACCACATGTCGGGATCGTTCAGGCGTGTCTTCGTGATGTTGAGGATTGGGATCGACACCCGCAGCCCGGTGCCAGGGCCGCGCTTTGACTGTTTGATGTCGGGACGCCCCGGTTCCTCAAGTTCCTCGAGGTTCCCCTCGGAGTCCGGATTGCCGATTTCGGGGAACTGCGTGTTGATGTTGTGACCGCCGCGCTCGAACACGCGGAAAACGTCGCCCGATGGAAAGACCTCCCATGACGGTAGCGGGACAATTTTGGGTTCAATACCGTGCAGCCGAGCCATTTGCGGACTGGGCATTTGCGGGTCGGTCAGAGCCGCCGGCTTGCCGTCATGCGTGTAAGCCTCGCCGACGATGCTGTGCTTGAACGGCAGGATGCCGTTATTGTAGGCGCCCGCCGCCCAGAACATCGCCGTGGTCGACATTAAACTGCGTTCGTTGGCGGCGATCTCCTTGAGGTGACACGCACCGCAGGCTTCACGGGCGACGCGATAGTCGCTTGGGTTGATAAACCGGACAAATGCGGGTGATTCCTTGTTGAGCAGCGTGTAGGTGCGCGCCGGTTTGACGCTCGACGGATAATTCCACTCCTTGGGAAAACGTGGCTGCACATGCGCCGTGTCGAGCACGCGGCGGTATTCCGGGCTGTCCTTTGGCGTGCCGGGCGGCAGGAACGCGGCGGCGTTGCCGCCGTGACAATCGGCGCAGCCGAGATTGATGCCCGGCGTCGAGTGCATCGTCAGCGAGTCAGTCGTCGTATGGCAGCTCATGCAGCCGGTGCTCTTGAGCTGCGCCTCGGCGGGGCTCTGCTTTTGCGGCGCGGGTGGCGCCTCATGGCTCGGCGCGGCGCTTTCGGCGGCATAGGCCGCCCCGGCGAAAACGCCGATGATCAGCCAGAGGAGGGTCAGCGCGCGCAGCATCGGCTTAATACGTCAGAATCATGTTGGCCATGACGGAGTAGAGCAACCCGCTCGTTCCGAGGAACGACCCGCCGCTATCGTGATTGAACAGCGCCTTGGTTCCGTCGCCGGGGATGAGCATCGCACCGGACAGCCGGAAGACAATGTTCTGCGTGAATAACGGACGATAGGTCAGCGCGGTCGACAGATCCCAGCCGATCGAATTCGGGATGTTCGACTGATGCCGCAAGAACTCCAACGACTCGGTATCGGCAAATCGCAGATAGTTGAAGTTGGTCGACACGCGCAGCTCGGGGAGCACATCAAAATCCCCGCCGATACCGCCGAGCATGATCCCCGGATTAACGAAGTTTGACTGCCCTTCGCCCTTCGACGCGCGCAAATCGGCGAGCACGCCGTTAGGTGTGTTCAGCCCGACCAACCCGCCGGCGATCAGCGGAACCGACTGCCGAATCCAGAAGCTCGTGTCCGCGCCGGCGAATTGCGGGTTTTCGAAGGGCGCATCGAAGCCGCCGAAATGGCCGCCCTGCGGCTTGTCGGAACCGGTGGCATAAAGACCCGACAGGCGGAAGCGCGCCCAGTCGAAATCGATCGACGGCTCGGCGGCGGCGAAAAATCCGCTGATCGTCCCACCGGAATTTCCCGGCGTGCCGAACTGGTTATGCGACTGATGACCGAATTCCCAATAACTCGATACCGTCAGGTTGATTCGGCCGAAATGTCCGTCGCCGTTATAGCCGAGATAGTTGACCTGGTAGTTGTAGCCCCTGTCGTCCGCAATTTGCGCCGGTCGGACCAGGAATCCGTTCTTGTCGTAGTGGAACTGGTCACCCTCGTCGTTCCAATTGTAGAGATCGACCAGTTGGGAGGTGAACCCGAGCACCGGAAAATCCTGGCGGTAGACGTTTGCGGCAAAAATGCCGTCGCGCCGCACCGCTTGGCCGAGATCGTTGAGCCCGCTATTCGTGTCCTTTTCGAGTCGCTGGAAATAAGCGAGGTTGTACTGCCAGCGATTGGCGTCGCGATCGCCAAACAAGCGGATGCCCAGCTGGTTGTCCTGAAACAGAAAACCACGAAAATCGGCGTTGAATGGCTGGATCCCGACCCGGATCGAGTCAAAATCGTAATATTCCGAGACGTTGCGGATGTGGTAGTCGACAAACCCTTCCTGCAGTCCCAAGAAATTGTCTTTTCGCGTCGTCCCCTTTTCCGGGTTGATATTGAGCACCCCGATTTCGCCGACCGTATTGAAGTTGAAATTGAAGGCGGGCGTGATGCGGATTTCAAGGTCCGGCGGTTTGAACGCGGTGTCGCCCTTGATCAGGGCCAGTTCAAGAATTTCGGTTTGATTGAGCGAGAGGCGGCCGTATCTGCCGAATGTGTTGTTTTCCGCCGGCCGATGCGTGTATTGCGCGCCGATGCCGGTGGGAATGCGCGTCGGCTCGAAAATCGTGTCCGCGATCGCACCGACACTGATGAACCAATCTTCACCAAAGACCGGCTTGTCGGCTTTCAAGGTATTCGTGTTGTAAGGATCAAGCGGATTTTCACCGCGCCCCAGCGCATCAAGGATGCGCCAACGATCCTGGACCGGCATATTGATGCCGCTCTCAAAGGGCGTCGGCGGCGGCAACGCTGCCGGATTGACGATCGGCTCGACGGCAGGCGGCAATGGTGGCGGACGGCCCGGCGCGCGGCGGAAATCCGCGTTCGGATATTCGGCGCCGATGATCTTTTCGATGCCTCTTCGGTAGGACGCCCAATAATCCGCCTCGGCGCGGGCGTGCGAGGCCATCGCCGTCAACGTGTCATCGCTCAGCCGGCGGTTAAGCGTCGACTCCAGTTCGGCGCGCAACGCCGGCGTCCGCAATGCCCTTTCAAACGCGGCTGCGTCACTGGTCGTTGCCCGATAGAGATCGTCGGCCATGCGCCGTTCGCGGCGCAGTTCATCGAGTGGCGGGATCGCGGCGAAAGCGGTGCCCGTGGTGGCGGCAAGCAGCAGCGCCGCAGCCATCAGGCGGCGCATGCAGCGTCGCGAGCGGCGGCTCGCCTCTGTGCCTATTGCGGGCACGGATTCTGCACGTCCGAGTTGAGGAAGGGGGCCGCCGGGCAATTTGCGTAGCGGAGTTTGATTCCGTTGGGGGAAAGATTGTCGGCGCGGATCGATAGCGGCGCTTGGTTGATCGGGCTGGCCACGCCCGGATCCGTAAAGTTGTTGATTCCCAGGAAGGAGATCAGGCTGTCCTGCTGGATGCCGTCACCGGAAACGCCGATCGCGCCAACCAGAGTGCTGCCGCGGTAGACCGGGTATCCGCCGGAAAAGATTTGAGCACCGTTGGCGAGTTGGGTCTTGCCGCCGGAGACCGCCGGCAGGCCTTGACCGTTTGAATTGGCGCAACCGACGGAAGAAGACACGCCGGTGAGCGCGTTGACAAAATCCTGCTTGACCAGATCGAGCTGCAATCCGTCGGAGAAGATGCTCCACCGGTCGATGGGGAGACTGAGCGACCCCGGCGGATTGCCGTCGATTCCATCGGGAAAGAACGGCCGGGCGATATCGCCGACGGCGACCATGCTCCAGGCTATGCCGTCGGAGAAAACGGTAGGCCGGACGAGCGACTGAGATCGGTTGATGTAGTCGGCGAACGTGCCGTCGGTCGTGCTTGCCGGATAGGTGATGGCATTGATTTTGGCCGCGGCATCGGTGCGCGAGAAGAAGACCGACGAGCGCGCCTTTTGCAGCGACACGTCGGCGCCGAATATTGGCGCATCCGGGGTGCGCGCCATCGCCAGGATGTTACCGTCGAGATCGACGACCGAGACGGTGACCTGGGCGTGAGTGTTGGTTGGAATGCGGATCGCGGCGCGCGCCATGTAGGCGACGTTGAGCGCGCTCGTCAGAAGCCCCTGCGCCTCGGCGGCCGTAATCGCCTGGCTGGTGGGAGCAAGACCGTCCTTCGGCGCATAAAGTACGTTTCCGGCGCCGTCCGTGAAGACGAATGACCTCGTCGTCGTGCCGGGATACAGCGTCGGTCCGAGCGCGCCATCGGGCGCAATCCCTGACGCGCCATCGCTACTGCCATAGGTCAGGCCGGCAATCGCCGTATGACCCGGCGCTGGCCCGGCGAAGAAGCCGCCGACGGTGGTTGGCGTAAATGTTCCGCTCGCCGACACCGGCGCGGCGAAATTGGCGGGCGTCGCGTCGGTGTATTGGAACGACAGGCCGTTGACCGCAATGTTCTCGGCTTCGATCGCGGTTGGTGCGGTATAGCCGGTCGATCCGGCCAGCGCGATCACCTCGTCATCGTCGATCGGGACATTGAAAACATTGAGATTATCGGAATAGGTGGACTTGGTCATGATGCCGATTCCACCCGCGAGGATCCCGTTCTTGTAGAGCGGGTAACCGCCGGAATCGGCCGAGAACCCCAGCGGCGACCGGTGCGGGCCGGCATTGGTGGCGCCCGCCGTGGTCGACGCGGCCGTGTTGAAATCGGAGCAGGGAAGCTGGCTGAACTGCACGCCGAACAGCGGGCCGCCAGGATTCCCCCTCACCCCCGGCGCGAAATGTTCCTGGACGATGAAGTTCGCCGTACGGGTGCTGAACGCATTGCCGTTCGATGACAGATAAGCCCCGGTAATCGCCTTCGCGATCGCCGCCAATGTCGTCGGCACCGCGACGCCTTCGAGGCCCGTCGTATTGCCGCGTCCGGAGACGATGGTCGCGGAGGTCGGCGCGCCCGACATCTGCGTCAGCGTCAGCACATTACCGACGCGGTCGACAACGGCGATCGTTGCCGGTTTCCCGCGCGCCTTGGCCTCGTTGATCGCCTGAAGAACGATCGTGTTGACATCGTTTTCGGTGAGATTCGGGCTCGATCCATCTGTCGTCTGCGCGGCCGGGTCAGTCACCGCGGTGGTCGATACCCCTGAGGTAGAGACACCGCTACCGCCACCGCCGCAGCTTCCGGGGGCCATGAACCAGACGGACAGCATCGCCATCGCCGCCCGGAACGCCGGGCGATGAAACAGCTTCGGCGATGGCTGCTGCTTCATTGCGCCGTCTCCGCGGTCATTCCCATCAATCCGAACTCACTGCGATGGAAGTAATGGCAGGAAATGCAGGTCGACTGCGCCGTGAGCGACGCGTTCTCGCCGCCATGGCATTTAACGCAGTTGTCGATACCGGGTATCAGCACCTCGCTGCTCGTTTTCGCCGTGCGGCTGGCATGGCAATCCTCACAGGTCATCGCGCGATGCGACGAGTGATCGAAATAGGCCTGCGGCAGGAAGCGCGTGCGGAGGATCGGTGGCGTTACGACATGCGGCGGATTGGCTTTGGGCGGCAGGGCCCCGGCGAGAATTTTCGGCGTATCCCAATCCCCGTTCGTAGTTGTGCTGTAATGGCAGTAGGCGCAGCCTCGCTTGTCATCAAAGATGATTTGCAGCGCCGTCATACTTTTCGCGGTAACCCAGGCCGGGGTATCGGTCGGTGGCGGCGGCGGTGCAGGAGGTGCCGACATGCCGGCCCCGCGCCGTTCGCTCGGCGCAGACGGCAGCATCGGGGCGGCGTCGGTCCCGCCGCGCAACGCAAGACCGGCATAGTAATTCCACACCGCGGCGATGACGCCGGTGTCGTCGCCATGCGGCACTTTCGCGTCGGGCCATGGCAGCGCGACCTTGTCAAAGGTCAGCTGGTGGCACCGTTCGCACTGATCCTTGTAGGTGATCGGCTTGAATTCCTGGCCGCCCGTATCCGGTATGTGGCAATCGGCGCAGCCCATCTGCTTATAGCCGAGCACCGGGAACCCGCCTTTCACCAAGTGCGCGGCGTGCGAAAACTTGAGGCCGGGGTGATCCATCGGCGGAGGATTGGTGCCGAGTTCGGCACGAACCATCTCCTTCTTCGCCGCGTCCGCGACCAGCGTCACGCGAAATTGCGGGTGCCCCTTCGGCCAGCCGCCGACGTCATGCACCTTCGCATCCGGAACCTTCTTGTCGAGGTCCTGGTGACAGTCGAGGCAGAGATGCGCCTCGCGGATTACGCTGCCTTGAATGCCGCGATGCTCCGTATGGCAATCGACACAGTCCAGACCGGCGAGTTCTTTGCCGACCGAACCCAGCTTCGCCCCATGCGGCACGTGGCTGGCGATCGTGTCGTGGCAAGACATGCATGCCTTGTCGGAGACTTGGATGAACGCGTTTTGGTGACAAGTCGCGCAATCGGCGACGAAAAACCGGTGCGCGTTGGAGACCGTTCCGGCGTTCCACGAGAGACCGACGATCTTGGGCGCAGCCGGGGTCGGGGTGTCCTTTTGCCATGGCTTTACCACCCCGCCGGCGAAGAAGAAGACCGGCACGGCGAGGCAAATGACCGCCAGCAGGAGAAAGCCGCTCCAGGCATAGGTACGCTTGCCGACACCAGCGCGCTCAAGCCCGATCGGCGCCGCCGCAGCCCCCTCTAGCGCCGCGCCGGCCGGCTGCGTCATCTCGACCTGGATAGCGCCGTCGCAACCTTCCGGTGCCGGCAGTATTTCGATCCGGTACGGTCCGAGAACGATCACATCGCCCGGTTTGACCGGCGCGGTTTCCACCGTGGCGCCGTTCACCTCCAACGGCGACGTGTCGAGTCGGTCGACATAAAGCGCGCCGTCGCGCATCGCCAATGCCGCGGCGCGCAGCCCGACATGGATATCGCTCAGCTTGACCTCGTTGTCGGTGCCACGTCCCAGCCGCACGCGCTCACCACTGGCGCGTTGCGACCGGCGCATCACCGCAGTGCCGCGTCGGCTGAGAAAGGTGACCTCAACCTCCATTCGCTCCGTCGCTATTGAGGTGCCGCAGGGTCAGTGTTGGACGCTGCCGGTCTCCCGACAACCAGTGGTTACATCATGTAGAAGATCGAGATGATGTGCGCGATCAGCGCGGCGATCAGGGCAAAGGTTAGCGGAACGTGAAAGTAAAGCCAGATGTCCATCAGCGCTTTGTAGCGAACGTCGCGGCGCAGCCGATCGACGAGCGCGCCTTTTTCATCGAGCTTGGTGCGCAAAAGCCGCCAAATCTCTTCGTCTCCGTCCGGTCGCGTGCCCAATTCGGCGATCGCCCGCGTCGTGCCGCAATCAGGATAATTTCCTGATAGCTGGCGCCACCGTGAGCCGCCGATCGGCGTGTTGTCGATCGAATCGCGGACGATTCGTGCTGTCCTGTCGTCGAGCGGCATCGCCCGGCGACGCAGTTCGGCGTCGATAGCCACGATCTGCGCCTGCAGCTGCGCCATCGTCTGGCTCTGCCGGTTCTGGGTCATCAACCGCGGATACCGGGCATAGGCCACGACGCCGTAGATGCCGCTGACGATGACGATGCACATCAGCGCGTATGCGAGCGTGTGGATGTTCCAGCCGAAATGAAACCCGGTATGAAGCGTCGCGATGATGAGCAGCGCGAGACCGAGATAGACATGCGCCGAGAGGCGACGCGCCAGGCGGCTCGGATCCTCGGGGAGGTGCGCCGTATCAGCCGCCGCAGCACTTGCCCGGACGTATTTGCTTTCTGGATCGTAAGCGCGCTTGCGATAGCCGAACCACGTCAACCAGACGATCAGCAGCGCGCCCACCGTACCGAGCGTGTATCCGGCCCAGCCACCACCGTAGCGCTCGCCGTAAGGCGGCACCGCGATATAGAGGATGATGGCGACGATCACCGCCGCCACCGCCATCTTCAGATAGCGGAAATTGTTATAGGCGAGGAACGAGACGTGGCGGCTGAGCCGGCCGACCCTGCTTGCGTAAGCGGTGCTGTCGCTGACGCTCATTGCGCTGTCCGCATGACCTCGATGAACTGCGCCGGATTGACCCGAATCGCCGCCCCGGTGGGACAGGCGCGCACGCAAGCGGGGCCAGCGAGCCCCTTGCACATGTCGCATTTCACGGCATGGGCCGAACCGTGCCGGTGCTTCATCCCCTCGGGTGATTTGTCCTCACCCGGACCGGGACCGGCGCCAAAGAACAGCCAGCTCCAGATGCTCGGCTTCTCCTCGGGGATCGCCGCCATCTGGATGACGCCGTAGGGGCAGTAGTTCTTGCAGTTGCCGCAGCCAATGCACTGATCGTTGATAAAAACCTCGCCGTTGGCGGCGCGATGGATCGCGTCGGGCGGACAATCGGTCATGCAATGCGGGTCTTCACAATGCCGGCACGAGGTCGGCACATGCACCATTGCGAAAGTCGGCCCCGCCTCGCGGTTAAGCCGGCTGATGCCGTGATGCGTTTCGGCGCAGGCCTTCTCGCAATTATCACAACGCACGCACAGCGACTCGTCGATCAGCAGGACATCGGTGCCCTCGCCCATCCCTTCGCGTACCAGGAAGGTGATGAGATCGCCGGCCTCGGCGTTGCGGTGCATGATGTCGCCGTCTTTGACCCGCTTCTCGATTTCGTCCTCGACCCGCGAACGCAGCGCCGGGTCATGGTCGAGCAGCTTGCGGAAGGCCGTGCTGTCGATCTCGATCGCCTCGGTCTCGCTCGCCGCGGTCACCGTCGCGGCGCGCGGCCGATGCGTGAGCAATGCCATCTCGCCGACGTAATTGCCGGCGGCAACGTAATTGAGGACGACTTCCTTGCCCGCGACCTTTTTCGACACCGTCACCGAACCCTTGCGGATCAGATAGACCGCATCGTCCTCGGCGCCTTCCTGGATCAGCACCTCGTCGCGATGCTTCGAGACGATCTTTGAGGTCGCCACGACCTCGCTCAACAGCGCGTCTTCGATTTGCGGCGCGAGGAACGTCTTGATCTGGCGAATCACCGCCGCGTCCTCGATGGTCTTTTTGACCGCCGCTTCAGAACGCTCGAGCTTGAGGATCGTGTTGCGGTCGACCTCGAACAGCAACGCGGGTTTGGTCGCCACCACGGTCGCGGTCCGCATGCGACCCGAGATGAGCCCCATCTCGCCAAAGAACTGGCCTTGGCCGAGGCGGACCATCTCGTTCGGGTTTTGCGGGTTGATCTGGATGCCGACCTCGCCGTCGAGCACGGTCCACAGCGAATTGGTCGAATCGCCGCGCTGAAACACGACATCGCCCGGCTTCAGGTGATGCAGCCCGGCATGGATCAGGAATTCGCGGATTTGCACCGGCTGCAGCGTGCTGAACATTGGCGCCCGCGCCCGAATATGCTCGATCAGCTCGGCGCCGGTGATCGTCGTTTTGCCGGCATCGAGGATGCGGATGATCTCCGGCGTCAGCTTCTTCTGGATCAGCGGTTCGTCGGCCGGCGGTATCTGGTTGCCGAGAATGCACTCGACGACCTCAAACCCCTGGTTGAGGCAGTTCTTGATCAGCGGATAGCCGCCCAACGCGCCGATGATGTAGAGGCCGCGAATCTGTGTCGACTCGTAGGTCTCATTGACCGGCGGCAGGCCGCTCGTCTTGATGTTACAGCGTTCGAGGAAGCGGGCCGGCGGCTGCGCGCCGATACGCGCGATGATGCGGTCGCAGGCGATGTTGACCATGGCGCCGTCGGCGCCGCGCATGATCAGCTGACCGGGTTGAACTTCCTCGGTCTTGACGTTCTTGACATGGTTGATCGAGCCCGCCTGATCCGCTTCCCTCTCGATCGCCGCCAGGATGAGCGACCGGTTGGCGGGCTTGGCGCGCGGGAATTCATCGCCGGTATTGATCAGGTAAATTTCGTTCTTCAGCGCCAACGCCAGCGCGTTCTCAATCCCCGCGTCGCCGACGCCAATTACGGCGATCCGCTCGCCTTCATATTCGTCAGGATCATCGAGCTGGTACTGCACCATCGGCCGGCCGCTCGAATGCGCGGCCGTGGCGCCGGGGATGGTTAGCTGATTGAGGTTGCCCTGGACGCCGATCGCGAGGACCACGTATTCCGCGCTGATCGTCTCGCCGCCGACCAGGGCGAGCTGGAAATTTCCCTGCTCGCCGGTGATCGCGTTGACTTCGGTCCGGTAGCGGACGTTAGCGCCGCTGTCGGTAGCGCTCTTTGTCCAGCTGTCGATGAGCTCTTCGCGCGACTCCTGCTTGAACTCGACCTCAAGCCCTTGCTGCGGCGGCAACTCGTCCGGCGTGGCCATGACAAGCTTGCGCTTTTGGTATTTGAAGATCGTATCGTTGAGGTGGTCGGTGCGTTCCAAGAGGACGTGCGACACGCCCTTTTTTGCAGCGTGGACGGCGGCGGCAAGGCCTGCCGGACCCGAGCCGACGATGGCTATCTTGAAATCAGTGCTCAACCTACGGTCTCGCTGTAAGGGTTTGGCGAGCGGCCCCCCGGCTATCCGCCTGGTTGACGCCCCTTCCCCCGCCCCAAGCCCACCAAATCTAGCAAGCGACCGGTCGGAGCGGTAGGGCAAATCGAGGTTATCCACCATCTTCGTGCGTTAGCTTGCGAGCGCCGGGGGAAGCGCGCACCCTTCCAGCCGAAAGGTCTCAACCTCAGGGAGGATGAAAAAATGTCCCGCTCGGCCGCGAAACTTGCCCTTTACGCGAGCGTTGCCAACAGCTTGACCCATTACGACATCGATGTTGCAGAGGCGACATTGACGCCTCGCGCGGCGGTCGCGCTGCCGGCCAATGTGCAGTATGCCTGGCCGCACGCGACCCGACCTTTTCTCTATGTCGCAACCAGCGACAGCGCCTCCGGGATGGGTCCGGCAGGGACGAATCACCACATGAGTGCGCTGCGAATCGATACCGATTCGGGGGCGCTGTCGCATCACGGCGCACCGATCCCGCTGCCGACACGGCCCATTCACATGGCGACCGACATTCCCAGCGAGCACGTGCTGGTCGCGTTCAACAACCCGAGCGCCATCCACGTCTACCGCATCAACCCGGATGGCACTCCCGGCGCCGAGGTAACGCAGCCCAATCCGATCGGCCCCGGCATCTTCGCGCATCAGGTGCGCGCGACCCCAGACAACAAGCAGGTCATCCTGGTGACCCGCGGCCACGATCCGGCCGGCCCCAAACCCGAGGAACCGGGCGCGCTGATGTTGTGGGATTACAAGGACGGCGTGCTGTCAAACCAGCAGACAGTGGCGCCGGACAGCGGCCTTGGGCCGGGCTACGGGTTCGGCCCGCGCCACCTCGATTTCCACCCGACGCGGCCCTGGGTCTACGTCTCGCTGGAACGCGAGAACCGGCTCGACATGTTCACGCTTGAGGCCGGTCGGCTCTCGCCGAAAGCGGCGTTCCGCAAAAACAACCTGTCTCAGCTCCGCGTCCCCGGGGCGCGGCAGGCGGTCGGCACGGTGCATGTCCATCCCAACGGCCGCTTCGTCTATGTCGCCAACCGCGCCTCGACGGCGGTCGAGGAAGGCGGTCGCCGGGTCTTCGCCGGGGGCGAGAACACACTCGCCGCCTACGAAATCGACCCCGCGACCGGCGAGCCGCGGCCGATCCAGCACGTCGACACGCGCGGCATCCATTGCCGCACCTTTCACATCGATCCATCGGGCAAGCTGCTCGTTGCCGCCCACATCCACGGAATAACGCTGCGCGACGGCGCCGAAGTCCCGTGCTGCCTGTCGCTGTTCCGGATCGGCGATGACGGACGGCTCGACTATGTCCGCAAATACGACATCGATGTCAGCGGCGGCCGCACGATGTGGTGGATGGGCATGGTGGGCTACTGAGTTCCCGACGCCGATGCCGCTCACACCCTCGTCACCCCCGCTAAAGCGGGGGCCCAGGGGAAGCGGCATAAATGTTGCCCGGGATTCCCCCATTCACGGGAACGACGGTTTGATCTGAACAGAGATTTCCTACGCGCTCAAATGCGCGGTGTCGTTCCACAGCCTGATGACCGGCTCGTCCTCGTTGTGCTCATACGTGAGCGCGCTGAGGCTGGTCGTACTCAGCATCAGATAGTGCCCGCCGGCCGCCCCGAAACCCAGCCAGGTGCCGGCCAGGGCGCGCAGAAAATGCCCGCTCGAAAAACACAGCACGTCGCCGCCGACCGCACGCAGCTTGGTGATCAACCCCTTGGCGCGCGCCGTGACCTGGTCCACCGACTCACCGCCCGGCGCGCCGTGCTTGAACAGCTGCCAGTCCGGCCGGCCCTTGTGGATGTCGTGGGTTTTGATGCCCTCGTAGTCGCCGTAGTTCCACTCGATGAGATCGGGCAGCACCTCGGCGACCGCGCCGCACCCCGCGAGTTCGCAGGTGCGCCTGGCGCGCTGCAGCGGGCTGGTGAACACTTTGGCGAATTTCATGCCCGCGAGACGCGGCGCGAGTTTTTTCGCCAGCTCCTCCCCATGCGGGGTGAGCGGCAGATCGGTGAGCCCGGTATGCTGGCCCGAAAGGCTCCATTCCGTCTCGCCGTGGCGGGCGAGCCAAATCGTCGGATGCGGCATGACTACACCTCCGTGGTGGGACGCTTCTAGCCTTTATATGATCGCATAAAGTGAGGGAGGAAGCTCGATGAGTGATGAACTGCCCACCGCCGCGCGCGTTGCCGACCCCGGTATCCGCGCCCTATATCGGCTGGAGAATCGCTGGCAGGCTTGGCTCGATGTCGAGGCGGCGCTGGCCAAGGCGCAGGCAGAGCTCCGCATCATCCCGCAAGCGGCGGCCGAGGCAATCGCCGCAAAGGCGCGTTACGAATTGATGGACCGCGCCCGCCTCGACGAAGGCTTCGCGCGCACCGGTCACACGATCGTGCCGCTGGTCTGGGAACTGAGCCGCGTCGTCGGCGAGCCACATGGCGGCTGGGTGCATTGGGGCGCAACGACACAGAACATCACGCAGACCGGCGACCTGCTGGTGCTGCGCCAGGCGCACGGCATTTTCCTCAAGCTTATCGCCGACGCGCTCGACGCGGCGGCGAATCTCGCCGAGCGCGGCGCCGACATGCCGATGCCTGGGCGCACGCACGGTCAGCACGCGCTGCCCGCGACCTTCGGCTACAAGGTCGCGATCTGGGTCGACGAACTGATCCGCCATGTCGAGCGCTTCAAACAAACGGCGCCGCGTCTCTTCGTGGCGATGCTCGGCGGCGGCGCCGGTACTTATGCCTCGCTCGGCGAAATGGGGCCCAAGGTGCAGGCGGGCATCGGCCGGCATCTCGGCTTTGGCTCGATGCGGGTGCCGTCGCGCGTGATCCTCGACCATCTAGCCGAGAACATCTGCCTGCTCGGGATGCTGGCGGCGAACGTCGGGCGAATCGGCCGCGAAATCTACACGCTGATGAAGACCGAGTTCGGCGAGGTCGAGGAGCCGGTGCCGCCGGGCACGGTCGGCAGTTCGACGATGCCGCAAAAGCGCAATCCAAAGCTCTGCCAGGACGTCATCGCCGCCGCGGCGGAAATTCGCTCGATCGTTCCGCTTGGTCTCGAGGCGATGATGACTGAGCACGAGGCGGACCGCACCACCAGCCTGATCATGGATTCCGCTGAGAGCCGCGCCTGCATCGCCACCGGCGACATGCTCTCGCGGCTGGTCGAGATTTTGCGCGGGCTGAAACTCGATCCGGCGCGAATGCGCGCCAATCTCGACCTCGGCGGCGGCCTCATCATGGCCGAGGCGGTGATGCTCGATTTGGGGCAAGCGATCGGTCGCCAACACGCACACGATGTCGTCTACGACGCGGCGATGGCGGCGGCGGTGGAGAAAAAATCCTTTGGCGACCTGCTCGCCGCCGACCAGCGCGTCACCGCGCATCTGTCGGCGGCAGAGATCGCCAAGCTGCTCGACCCGACAGCCTATACCGGGCTGTGCGCGCAAATGGCCCGCGACGCCGCCGGCCGGGCGCGCGAAACGGCGCGGGAGATACGGGCCGCGTAGCGGCAGTCGCTCCGCTTCTTCACCGCATCGAGCGAGCAGGCGGCGCAGTGGGCGAGCAGATCGAGCCGCATGACCTGATCTTGCATGAGAAGCCACGCTGCAGTTCACGGCACAAATCGCCGACACGCGCTGGCAATTATTGCAGATGGGTTGGAGTGCGCCCCTCGGGGTGGACAGGTTGAGCATTCAGAATTAACGGGTCTCGCCAAGGCGGAAGAGGCGATCAGTCAGTCAAAAGAGGAGCTGATCAAGGCAACACGGACGGTCGCGTTGCAAACACTGTGTGGCGACCGAAAACGGTACCAGCGACTTGGAAACCGGAAAGCGCCGCATCACGGAATACCTGCTCTCGCCGATTCTGCTCTATCGGCATGATGCGCTGACGGAGAGATGAAGTGATCGAGGGACTCTGGCGGATCGCAAGGTTCCTGTCTTGTGTGAGCGTCATGCTGCTCATCGGTGTGACTGCAATCTCCGACGTGTCGTTGTTCGCCTTCGCCGGTCAGGAGTTCCATTACGATCCGACCAGCTGCAAGACCGATGCTCACGGTAAGATTTATATTGCGCTCGGCGGCGACGTCCTCACACTCCCGGCTACCGGCAACGTCATCATCGCCCGCTATGGAAAAAACTGGCTTACGCCACCGGACCCAAAAGAGCCACCCGGCTGCCCCGACAATCCTGAGCAACTCACCGGCTACGGCTTCCCTTACGCTTACAACGCCGCGCTGGGGCGCGCGAACCCGACGTTTCCGAATAATACTCAGTTCGGGGTCGACGTGTTGCAGCTCATCGGCATACGCGGGCCCAGTAGCGCCGCCTCCGGTGACACTGAGTGGAATGGAGAGACCTACCAAATAGGCCTCGCCCGGACAATCTGCGCCCCTCCCGATGTCCGCCGGCGAAACGAGGGCATGACCGTCACCTATGAGGAGCTTTCGGACGGCTTTGATGCCTGCCGTGTAAAGGATGGCGACATAAAACGGGTAGAGGATATGCGAACAACCTATATTGCTCGGCCTGATGTCTATCAAACACCTCTTGGCAGAAAATTCATCGTTAATTGCGGGTGGTACTTATACGAGGACGCGACCGACGACTGCTCGGTGTCCTATGTATTCCGGCCTGGCCTCGGCATTACGTATCAATTCCGGCCCTATCACGGAAGTCCACAGATTTTGCCGGTTGATCAAGTCATCCCTTTCGATCGCGGTCTGCGCGCAGCCGTCAACCAAGCTTTGATCCCTGATTACCCCTGGCCCCCCCCAAGAGAAGGGCGTCCCACACGAGGGAGGTAACAGTAAATGACCGATACGTATCCGTACTATCAACGTAGTGACGGTGGATTCGCACTTAGCGCAGCGCAGGTCGATGGGTTACAGCTAAATCGGTTGAGCTACACTTTTGCAGACGCGCCCGGCAGCCCTAGTCTCGATTCTAACCATACAGCCGGGCGATGCGCTCCGGAGACATGCCGGCAAAATACAGCGACAGGCACAGCAGATTGCGCACTGGCCGCGCGATATAGCCGTCGCGCTGGTAGCGCCGCGCCGAAGTCAGCATTGTTGCGCCGAGCGGCCGCAGGCGCGCGCGGCCAAGCCGGCTGGCGAGATCGACATCCTCCATCAGCGGGATCGCGCGAAAGCCGCCGATCGCGTCGTACAGATCGCGGTGGATCAGCAGGCCCTGGTCACCGTAAGGCAACGCAAGGGCGCGGCAGCGCCAGCGCACGCTGCGCTCCAGCCGCCGCGCGGCCGGCGCCTTGTCGTCCAGCGCCAGGTCGAAATAACCGGCCGCGGTGCCATCACCGGCAATGAACCGCCGCACCGCCGCATCCCATCCCGGCAACGGCCGGCAATCTGCGTGGAGAAAGAGCAGCCACTCGCCGCGCGCCGCCCCGGCGCCGGCGGCAAGCTGCGTCCCCCGGCCGCGCGGCGCCGTGATCACCCGCGCCCGCGATCGGCGCGCGATCGCCGCAGTGGCGTCACGCGAGCCGCCATCGACGACGATCACCTCGGCGATTTCCGCCACGCCCGCCACCGCGTCCAAGGTCCAGGGCAGCTCCGCCGCCGCGTCGAGCGCGGGAATGATCACCGAGAAGCGTTTCTGTTCTTGTATTGTTCTCATAACTTCGGCATCATCGCGGCATGGATATGCCGGTCTCCCCTCTCCCGCGCAAGGGGCGCGGCGCCGCCAGCAACGCGAGCGGCCGCTTCGAGCACAAAGAGCGGGTGACGTTCGACGACGGTTGGAGCGTGCCCGGCGTCGAGCCGGAACCGACGCCGCTCCACACCGTGCTTTCCGTGGATTCGACACGCACGATCATCGCGCGCAATACATCGCCCGATATCGGCTTTGACCGGTCGATCAACCCCTATCGCGGCTGCGAGCACGGCTGCGTCTATTGTTTCGCCCGGCCGAGCCACGCCTTTCTCGGCCTATCACCCGGTCTCGATTTCGAGAGCCGCATTTTCTACAAGCCGCAGGCGGCGGCGCTGCTCGCTGCCGAGCTGAGCAAGAAAGGCTATTCCTGCCGGCCGATCGCGATCGGCAGCAACACCGATCCCTATCAGCCGACCGAGCGCAAGCTCGGAGTCATGCGCTCGATCCTCGAAGTGCTGCGCGATTTTCGCCATCCCGTGACGATCGTCACCAAGGGCGCGCTGATCCAACGGGACATCGACATCCTCGCGGAGATGGCGGCACAGCGCCTTGCCTGCGTCGGGGTATCGGTGACGACGCTCGACCGCGGGCTGGCGCGGGTCATGGAGCCGCGCGCGGCGACCCCAAAGCGCCGGCTGGAAACGATCGCCGCGCTCGCCAAGGCCGGGATCCCGACCGGGGTGTTGTCGGCGCCGATGATCCCGGCGCTCAACGATGCCGAGATGGAGGACATCCTCGCCGCCGCCAAGGAGGCCGGCGCCGCGACCGCGGGCTATACGATGCTGCGCCTGCCGCTCGAGTTGAAGGCGCTGTTCAAGGAATGGCTGCAGGCGCATTTCCCCAACAAGGCGGCTCATGTGCTGTCGCTGGTGGCGCAAAGCCATGGCGGCAAGCTCTACGACTCGACCTGGGGCAAGCGGCAGGTCGGCTACGGCCCCTATGCCGACATGCTGGCCATGCGGTTCGATCGCGCCTGCCGTCGGCTCGGCTTCGAACGGCGGCATACCGAGCCGCTGGACACATCCCTGTTCCGCCCGCCGCGCCAGAAGCAGAACCAGCTCAGCTTGTTTTGACCGGATGCCGGGAAAATCGGCGGCCTGTAAATTTCCTGCAGATATCAGCGATGACAGGAGACGCGCACGCTGCGATGACGACGATGGCGGCCGGATGCGGTAGTCTGGCCTCGATCGGTCGGCGGAAGGGTGCGGCGTGGCGAAAGAGCGGCGGCTGGAGGCGCATCAGGTGGAAGCAATCTTTCGCGCCTTTGCCGAGGTGATGCGCGAGCTGCCGCCCGACACCGAAGCCGGCTGGCTCGACGCGGCGGGCGATCTCCGCCTCGCCCCCGATATCGGCCGCAAGCTTCGGACCGCACGGAGCGTGCGCGACCTGCTGCGCCAGATGCGCGAAGCCCGCGACGAAAACTGAGCGATCTCCGCCATCATCCCAAAGGGTCGGCGTGTTCTACCCGGTCGAGGCGGCTGCGTGGCGGCGCATCATATTGTGATACGTCCGTGGACCGATGCGGCGTTCGAGGAAGAATGTCTCCATCATCCCCTTGCCCTTGACGTCGATCGGCGCACGGGGCTCGAAACGGAAATGGCCGCCGAGCAGTTCGCGCGTCTTCGTGGTGACGGCGATCTTGCCGATATCGCTGTGGTGCTCCATCCGACTGGCGGTGTTCACCGTGTCGCCCCAGACGTCATAGACGAGCTTGCGGGCCCCGAGTACCCCGGCGATGAGCGGGCCGCTATCCATGCCGATGCGCACCTGCAGCGGCCGGCCGATGACGCCGAGCGCGCGCGAGGCGACATCAGTCGCCGCGCGCATCGCCAGCGCCATTTCCGCGATCACGACGGCGTGATCCTCGCGCGGCTCCAGAAGACCGGCCGCGACCATGTACGCGTCGCCGATCGTCTTGATCTTTTCCAGTTTGAACCGGTCCGAGAGCGCGTCGTAGCGCGAGAACAGCACATCGAGCATGTCGACCACCTCTTCCGGTGCGAGGTGATCGGATATCTCGGTGAAACCGACGATATCGGAGAACAGGATCGTCGCTGCCGGGACCCTGTCGGCAATCAGGGTCTCGCCGTTTTCGATGCGCTGGACGATCGGCCGCGGCAGCATGTTGTAGAGCAATGCCTCCGAACGCTCTTTCTCGACCGCGATAGCGGCGTAGAGCTGGTCGAGTTGGGCGCTGGTGCGGTTGACGTTCTCCGCCAGATCGCCCATCTCGTCGCGGTTGGGCACCTCGACCCGCCGGCCGAACTCGCCCTCGGCGATCTGACCGAGCCGCGTACCGATCTCGCGCAGCGCTCCGACGACAAAGCTCGAGATCGTATGGGCGAAGTAGATCCCCAGCACCGCGGCGACCACGATAAACGCGACAAACCTGTCGCGCGAGGCGCGGTAGAGGGCATGAGTCGCATCGATCGCCGCCCTCATCCGGGCAATCGCCGCATCCGCCAAACTGTCGGTGAGCGCCTCGATCTTGGCGGCTTGCGGCAGCACGCTATCCATCTGCAAGGCGCCGGCGCCGTCGACATTGCCCGCGCGCAGCAGGCCAATTTCGCGCGTCACCTCGTCGATAAAACGCGCGTATTCCCGTTGAACCTCCGCGACCTGCGCGGCCTCCTCCGGAATGGGATGCAGAGCGGCGAGACCGGCTCGTAAATGATCGCTCTGCTTGGTCATCGGATCGACCATCGCCCCCGGCATCCACAGCCCCGTCGACACGGTGATCAACAATGTGTGGGCATCGTGTTCGAGGTCGCGATAGGCGTCGATCCGCTGCTGGGTTTCGATCAAGGTTTCGGTGCGCTGGCCGCTTGCGGCGAGGATCGCAAGCCCTGTAGCGCCGAGCAGCACCAGCAGTGCGACGGAGCCGACAAAAGCGACGAGCAGCTTGACTTCGAGCCTGAAGGGCAGGCGAGCGATAAAATTGGTGACGGGCCGGTTGATCCGCTCGAACAGCCTAAGCTCGCGCCCGAGAAAGCGATGCGCGACCGGTTGGACTTGGCCGACCGGCGGGCCCTGCGTCAGCGCGGCTGGGTCATCTTGCGTCGCCAAGCGGCACCTTGCGCAAAAAATCGAAATCGCAGCCGCGATCGGCTTGCAGGACTTCGTTGCGGTAAAGCCGGGCGTAACCGCGTTCGGGCACCGGTGTCGGCGTCGCGGGTCGGCGCGCCAGTTCCTCCGGCGGCACCAGGAGATCGATCCGCCGCTCCTTGACCGAAAGCCGGATGCGGTCGCCGTTGCGCACCTTGGCGAGCGGGCCGCCCGACGCCGCGTCCGGCGTCACGTGCAGGACAATCGAACCGTAAGCGGTGCCGCTCATCCGTGCGTCCGAGATGCGCACCATGTCCTTGACCCCGGCGCGCCCCAGTTTCTGCGGGATCGGGAGATAGCCGGCCTCGGGCATGCCTGACGGCGAGAGCGGTCCGGCGTGTTGCAGCACGAGAAAATCGTCCGGCGTGACATCGAGATCGGGGTCGTCGATCCGCGCGGACAGGTCTTCGAGCGAGGTGAAGACAACCGCCCGGCCTTCTTTCTCGAAGAGTTTGGGATCGGCCGCCGAGCGCTTGAAAATCGCGCCTTTCGGTGCCAGCGAGCCAAACAGCGCCACCAATCCGCCCATCGGTTGCAGCGGGTCGCCGAGCGGCTTGATGACATTGCGGTCGACCGGTCCGGTCGGCGCGGCAAGCCGGTCGCCCAAGGTTTCGCCCGCGACGGTCAGGCAATCGAGATGCAGCAGCGGCTGCAACTCGCGCAGCACCGCGCCTACGCCGCCGGCCGCGAACAGATCTTCCATGTAATGCGGTCCGGTCGGTTTGAGATCGACCAGCACCGGCGTGCTGTCGCTGATCTCGTTGAGCCAGTCGAGCGAGATGTCGATCCCGGCCCGACCGGCGACGGCGGTCAGGTGCAGCACCGCGTTCGTCGATCCACCGATCGCCATCAGCACGCGCAGGGCGTTCTCGACCGATTTCTCGGTGACGATCTTGTCGGGGGTGATCTTTTTTGCCGCCAGCGCCATCGCCGCGCGGCCCGTCGCCTCGGCGGCGCGCAGTCGATCGGCATGCACCGCGGGGATCGCCGCAGTGCCCGGCAGGATCATGCCCAGCGCCTCGCTGATCGAGGCCATCGTGCTCGCGGTTCCCATGACGGCGCAGGTGCCGGCGGTGGTGGCGAGATTGCCCTCGACTTCATGGATTTCGTGGCTGTCGATCTCGCCGGCGCGGTATTTGGCCCAGAAGCGCCGGCAATCAGTGCAGGCGCCCAGGCGTTCGCCATGCCAGCGCGAGGTCATCATCGGCCCAGCGACGAGACCGATCGCCGGGCGATTGGCGGAAATCGCGCCCATCAACTGCGCCGGCACGGTCTTGTCGCAACCGCCGACCAGCACCACCGCGTCCATCGGCTGGGCGCGGATCATCTCCTCGGTGTCGATCGCCATCAGGTTGCGGAACATCAGACTGGTCGGCGACAGAAACACCTCGCCGAGCGAGATCGTCGGGAACACCAGCGGCAGGCCGCCCGCCGCCAGCACGCCGCGCTTCACGGCCTCGATCAATTCCGGGAAATGACGATGGCAATTGTTAAAGCCGGACCGCGTGTCGGCGATGCCGATCACCGGCCGCGACAGCATTTCCAGCGAATAGCCCATCGACCGGGCAAAGGATCGGCGGAGATAGAGCGCAAAATCCGGGTCGCCATAATTGGTCAACCCGATGCTCAGGCCATGCCGATCGCTCATGCGTTCCTCCCCCAACCACATCCCAGATTGCCGCCGCCGAGCCGGACGGCGCAAGCCCGCAAATGTGGTAAATTAGTCACGATGCCGCATTTAAATCACGGAATCGCCCGCGACAGCTTGATCCCCTAGCAAAACATGAAGATTATGTCAGGTTAGCCTTTTCTGACCTTGTTCGCATTGATTCTCGCTTCATTGGCGATTACATTGAGCCAATGGGAATTCCTGCAACTTTTTGGCGTTCGCAGGAA
>Ga0335085_10000664_pt1 | contig 90894 bp, 80 predicted proteins | sample Lox_Sample_45_FD_206712 | JGI IMG/M metagenome (GOLD analysis project Ga0335085, IMG submission 206712) | Soil microbial communities from Loxahatchee National Wildlife Refuge, Florida, United States - Lox_Sample_4.5 | ecosystem: Environmental > Terrestrial > Soil > Wetlands | place: USA...
CGTATAGCTCACCACGACTCCGGGCGATTGAAAACCCGGCGCTGCAACGGACATGAAGTTGTTCGATTCAAGCATGGAACGCACTTTCATGCCGAGATCGATCTGTCTAGCCTGGGCTGTGGCGAAACCGAGCGCTTGTGTTTCTTTCATATTGTCGCGCAGGATCTTTAGACCGTCCGTCGGCATCGTCGCATGATAGAGATGACCGCCATTCTCATAAGCCTCGATGATCTGTAGCCACTTTTTCAGATCCATCGCAAAGCTGTTGCTTTGCGTTTGCTCGATCTTCTCTCGCGCGCGTTCGCCCAGCGCAATCATCGCGCAGCACGGTGAACTGCTCCAGCCTTTTTGCGGCGCCGAGATCAGCACGTCGACCTTGCATTTCTTCATGTCGATCCACATCGCGCCCGAAGCGATGCAGTCCAGAACAAATAATCTGTTGATGGACTCAACTGCTGCGCCGATTGCCTGCACATAGTCATCCGGCAGGATGATCCCGGAGGATGTTTCAACATGGGATGCAAATACAACCGCCGGCTTTTCCTTTTTGATGAAGGCGACAACTTCCCCGATCGGGGGCGGCACAAAGCAGCCTGTAGTGGCGTTGTCGATCTGCCTTGCCTTGAGCACATCTACATCTTGTGTAATGTTTCCCATTTCCAGTATCTGGGTCCAGCGATAACTGAACCAGCCATTGCGAACGATCAGGCATTTCTGTTTTTGCGCGAATTGGCGCGCAACCGATTCCATGCCGAATGTACCACTGCCGGGAACGATGATCGTCGAGCGGGCGTTGTAGGTCTCTTTGAGGACAGCAGAGATGTCATTAACAATCTGCTGGAATTGTTTTGACATGTGGTTCAGGGATCGATCGGTATAGACAACCGAGAACTCAAGCAATCCATCGGGATCCACGTTGGGAAGTAAACCGGGCATGACATTTCCTCTGCTGGTTATTGTCGCTATGAAATATACAATGGCTAAACCAAATTCTGTCGCGGTGCAAATTGATTATCACACATACTCACGGCTTGGGAGGCCCCACCTTTCAAGTGAATGTTTGACGCGCGCTGCCCTTAAATTGAAGCTTCCAATATTATTCAAATAGTGTGCAGCCGGGGGAAAAGAGCCCAATTGAGCCGCTCTGAGCGGTTCGCCATCATTGGTGAAGGCGGCTTTTGGTGAGCAATCACTCGTATTGAAGTTCGGTTTTGTGCTGAATGCGGATACTCACGAAGAGCAGATTTCGGCAGTGCATATCTGAGGCTAACAATAGAATCCAGTTCAGAACCATCATGCCTATTTGTTGGCATAATGACAAGGTCCCCGGATAGTCTCCATGTTGTCGCTTTTTGATGTGTGAGCACAAACCTCGTTCCGGGGTACGTTCCTCGAGTCATATTGCACGCCGTTGCTTACTCTTTCAAAGCGTAAGCGCCGCATATACGTGCAGCATTTTTTCCGGCAAGGATTTTACGTGATCGACAACCATGTAGTTCCTTGCACCGAAAATTCTGGAGATGTATTCGTCTGCCTTCGGGTCCAGACCGATACAATACGTATGGATGCCAAATTGCTGAGCTTCAATGACCGCATGTTTAAGGTCATAGCGCAGGTAATGCCGGTCAGGCATGTCGATGTCCGCCGGTGCGCCGTCCGTTATGGTCATTAACAGCTTCTTGCCGGACTTGTACTCGTTGAGATGGTAAGTGGCATGGCGTACCGCCGCACCCATGCGGGTCGAGCGATCTGCAGTCATGCCGGCGATCCTGGCTTTCGAAGCATCGTCATAGGGTTGGTCGAAATCCTTGAAACGGAAATAGTCGACATCGAACCGGCTATTGGAATTGAAGCCGTGTATTGCCAGAGGGTCCCCGACTGCCTCGATCGCATCTGCAAACAGTACGCAAACTTTCTGGCTGAGCTGCAGCACGTTATAGTCCTGCCCGCGGATCTTTTGAATCGCCGAACCCGACAGGTCCAGGAGCAGCAGTACCGAGATGTCACGAGTCTTGCGCAGCGAACTCATCATGATTCTGTCATCCGGTAATTTCCCCAGCCTGAAGTCAGTCATAGCACGTATTGCCGCATTGATATCGATTTCATCTCCTTCCTGTTGTTTCCTGATGCGGCGCACGCCTTTGTACTGAATGGCCAGCAGCAAGTTCTTCATGCGGGTGATGAGATGCTTGTTCTGCGCGACGATATCTTCAATCATTTTCAGGTCGCCGGTCTTGGGACTTCTCTCCCGCAGGGTGACCCATGAAGGGGTGCTGGTGTCGGTACGGTAATCCCATTCCGGATAAATGTATGTATCAGCGGCGGCGGCACTTACAATCCGCATCTGCATTAAAGGGCGTTTTTTGTCGTCCTCCGTGCCGGACACGGTATTGTTTGTCGATAGCAGTTTTAGCCATGGAATGTCAACCGGCTCCATGACATCCGAGTGCTCGGATGCCCATATATAGCGATTGTCGTCGCGGTAAGGCGCGCCCGGTTTGACCGTAAGCCTATCGAACTTGACTTTCTTGTTGCGAAAAGCGTGCTCCAGCGTCAAACCAAGATCCCAGGAAAAATTGTATGCCTCCAGATCGTGTGCGCCCACGAACAGTGAACGTCCCCTGCCGATCCAGGGATCGTCGTCCTGATAGTTTTCATCCAGCAATGCCCGGGCAAGGCGGTTGAGATAGTCTTCAGGGGTCTGATTTTGCGATGGGGTGGCCGTATGCTCGCTGGCCCAGAGTTGCTTGAGGCCGGGAAATTCGCGTATCGACAAGGCTTCCACCCGCGCATCCTCGATCGTGGCGATCACTGCCCGTTGCCAATCGTTGACCAGGTGATCGGAAAAATGCTGTTTCGAGTAAATGATATGCGCTGCAGCATGAGTGGCAGCCGCTCGATAGATTTCCAGACCGGTGAAGTGCGCGGCACCACCCTGAATGAAATCGTAATAATGACCGGGCAGATGGATGGCGGATTTCCGGATGAACGGCTGGCGTATTCCGCGATTATCGGGATCGTTGCCTATCGATTTGATTATGAAATCACATCCCCATAGCGCATTCAGATATATCCTGATGCGGCGCTGAACGTCGATCAAAAGGGCTTTGTTTAGCGATTCCAGAGCGGCGGGCGGCTCCGGCTTCTTCGTTTGAAGAATATCTTGCAGCACGCCTGCGATGCGATCGGAAAAATGGCTCATGGCCGGACCTCGGCCCAACGAGCGCTTATGCCAGATGTGCAGAATTGGATGATCACTTTTATTTCCGAACAGCGGAACACATCTAAACTCGCCGAAACCACGATCAGTACGACCTGCGAATACCCGTATCATCGGCCAGAATCCGGATTACCGCGCCAAATTGCAATCCGACAAATACGAATGAATATCGATCAAATGCAATTGGACCTTCAGCATTCCCGAGGATCAAGGCCAGCAAAGCCGCACCAGACCGTTATCCCTTCGCGCTACCTTGCATTATATGGTCTTCGACTGCTTTGTCTGCGTATTGGATATGCGCGATAACGTTGGTGTAGTACCAGTGATTGAACCACTCGACGAACATTTCTTCGCCTGCGTAGTCGTATTTTTCCTTGAGTCGATGCGCTTCCTTCATCAAATGCACGTGATGATTCCTGTGTAAATCGATTTCGGGGAAACCGGACTTGACCATAAGTTGCTCTTCATTTGCAAAATGTGATCCTGTAAAAGAAATGACTTCGTCGATGATCCGGTATATATCCTTCCGTGACTCGTGATTATTCACAGCATCTTTCAAGCGGTTGAGCAAACCGATAAGTTTCCGATGCTGTTGTTCCATTTCATCCACATCGACCATTTCTACTTCTCCATGTCCTGCAATTGCATTCGCTGAGAGCAGACGAATTTTACGCCTATTTGTCAAGAAAAACATTGATATGTAGATCGGATCGGCGCCGCTTGAACGAGAAATGGAACATGATTAGCGGCAATTTGCGTTGCTCTGCTCCAATGATCCAAGCCGGTTGTTTTCCACTATTTCGCGTAGGCGGCCAATTCGTCTATGTTTGTGTCACAAACGGGCCGATCGATGAATGATGAAAATGATAACGCCGCAAAAATGCGGCGTTATCCATAGGTCGATTTGATTTCTATGACAACATCTCTTGCCATAAATTGATCTACGGTAGCTGACTCACGCTACCGCAAAAAATACCAACCCGACAAAAGTGATTGCAACGGCCATCGATATAAAAAGCTCTATACTATGCAAGGCATCCTTGCTGTCTTCACCGGTAATTCGTTCCAAAATATGCGAGTTCATGTTGGCCACCTCCTTGAGGTAATTTGAAACAGCCATTGAAACCATCATAGCCATTTCGATCGAGCATGATCAGCTCTTCATTGATACATTTTCAGTATACATAGCAGAGCATTTAAGTCAAGTATTAGAGCGGTGCTTAAGCAATAATTGCCTGATGCGGAATGACCAATATCCCGCTGGCATTTGCCACTCGCGAAAATCATATAACTGCAACAAACTGTCGAAGATTGTTCAGGATGCCGGACCCAATCAGTCGGAATTTCTCGAAAGGGAATTTCAGTGCCGGCCTGAATGGCGGATAAGGAACACGGCTCGTTGACCGGCATTATTCCAAAGACGGATTACTGCCGCCCTTCTTCGCATCGATCCGGTATGCCCGATTCGCAGCCGCCGTAACATTTGACTTTTCCGTTTGAATCGACTGCAGCCGAACCGCCCGGGACCTTGGAACACCACACCTGCCCCAAGATATCCTTCTCGCAGTACCCCACTCCGCACACGACATTCGCGTATTGATCTTTAATTGCGCCGCCGCCAGGTTTGGCGCAATAAACCTTGCCGTACTGGTCCTGTTCGCATTGACCGTTGCCGCATACCACGTTTCCACTTTGATTGTTCACACAATCGGCAATTGCGCCGACTGAATGGGCGAGCGCCGAAATCACGATTACAACCATTATTATCTTCAATTGCTCGCCCCACGATTTTTGGCCTTCCCCGAGCTGCATAAGCGAAGCCGCACGCTATAGACCAAATCATATATAAGATCGTGCCGCTCCATGCGGCATTTCCAGGACACTGCCGTGTAACCGAATCCGTGCATGACTCAGGCAACGCGATCACGGGGTTCGCGTCCGGAGGCAATCGCATCGAGATTATCCAGGGCGCGGAAGCCCATGGCATCGCGGGTTTCGTAGGTCGCACTGCCGATATGCGGAAGCAGAAACGTATTTTCCAGTTTCCTGTAACCGGGATGGATGTTATCGGGCTCGTTGTTGAACACATCGAGCCCCGCCGCGGCCAGCTTTCCCGAGCGCAGTGCGGCGACAAGCGCTTCATCATCGATCACACTGCCGCGCGCGGTATTCACCACGATCGCTCCGTCGGGTAACAAGGCAATGCGTTCCGCATTCAGCAGATTGCGCGTCTCTGGCGTGGCCGGGCAATGCAAGGCCAGAAAATCACAGTGAGGCAACATGGCCTCTACGTTTTTGTAATAAGTCGCACCTTTTTCAAGCTCGGGCGCCAAACGGCTGCGATTGGAATACAGGATCGTCATGTCAAAACCACGGGCGCGCTGCGCGGTGGCCTGTCCAACCCGCCCCATACCGACGATGCCAAGCCGTTTGCCGGTGACCTGTCGCCCGACCATGAAGGCGGGACTCCACGTTTTCCATTTCCCGGCGCGGATCAGCCGCTCTCCTTCACTGGCGCGCCTGGCTGCGCCCAGCATCAGCAGCAGGGCGATCTCGGCAGTGGCATCGGTTAATACGTCGGGTGTATTGGTGACGATGATGTTGCGGGCCTTGGCGGCGGCAAGATCGACGTAGTCGACTCCGACCGAGAAACAGACGATTGCCTTGATGGAGGCCGGCAAGCGCGCGATGACGTCGGCTGACAGCTTCTCGGTATGACAGGGGAGGACGATATCAGCACCCTGCGCCAGTGAGATCAGTTCATCGGTGGAATACAGCCGGTCTGCAGCATTGAAACGAGGGTCGTAATCCCGGCGTAAGCGGTCTTCGACTGCCGGTGGGAGTTTGCGGGTAACCAGGACCACCAATTTGTTCTTCATCACAATCCCTTCACGCTTTAATTCAGAGAAGCCGCAATATCGCCGGGATCGCGGTTATGACTGCCAGAAGCAGGCATCCGCCTTGCGCATTACAAATGTATTTGCAAATGCCGGCTTTATGGCGATATATTGCTAGGCATCAGGGTACCTCAGCGCCCATTGCGGAACAAGCCGGAAACGGAGAGCAAGAAATGACAGGTTTGGAAGATATTGCAAGATCGCCCTGTTTTGGCGATTGCTGCATGGACGAGTAGGGGATTTGCCTCGGCTGTTCCCTCTCGTCCGAGGAGAACGATCATTGGAATCAAGCCAGCAATGACGAGCGTCTTGTATTTCTGCAAAATGTGGAAGCAGGAAGAGAGCACGATCCGCAGGGTAGCTTCTACTGGATCACCCTGATAATTCGTCGAATCGACTGTTGAATCGATAATGCTTGAGTTAAAAGCGAACCACTATGCTGGCTATACAAACGCGCTTATTTGTCCGGGAGTTCGAATGAAAAAGATACTTTTTGCTGTTTGCCTGTTCGCCTCGGTCCCCGCGTTTGCCACTACCGCATTCTGGACTGGAAACAAGGAGCAGCTTCAATCGGAAAAGGTTGAAACAAGCAAGGAGCAGCCTCAAGCAGACAAGGGCGGTACGAACAAGGACCAGCCACAACCGGAAAAAATCGGAACAAAATGGAAATGCGAATACCGGGTAGCCAATACCACGCAGCTGATCCTGGTCTGGCGCATATTTCCCGACGGCTGCCCGGAAGAAATCGAACTCGAGGTCGACGGGGATAGTTGAAACCAGCTGCTTTTATAATGTCCCTCCCCTTGCCGGAACAATGAAATGAAAATTCCGCTCCCGGCAGCTTTGCTCCTTGCATTGGCTAGCGGATTCTCCGCAAACGGCCATGCAGTCACCGTGAAAGGCATGAAGAATTGCGGGGCTTGGCTCAGAAGCCACCCTGAGCACGCTCCACCGTCGCAGAATACCCTTGCCGACGATGCCTGGCTGGACGGATACCTCAGCGGTGTCGCAGTGGCAAGGAATATCGATTTTTTGAAAGGCGTGGACGAGAAAGTCATCCACATATGGATGAACAATTACTGCAGCAGCCATCCGTCCGACCTGGTCGGCTATGCAGCAGACGCGTTAAGTGTCGAGCTGGTTAAGCGTATGCGCTGATTGCCAGGACTATCAGCATCATTCAGGAATCAGACTTTGCAACCTTCCCGTAACCGCTGAACCTGCCCTGCGCATCCTGGAATTCATGGGGATTCAGCAGTACCGGAACTCCCGCCTGCATTGCGCGCAAATACATCTCGCTCAGGGTTTCCACCTCGACGGCGATCCTGAAAGCCTCGGCGAGATCCTCGCCGGCCGCGATCATGCCGTGGTTCGCCAGCAAACAAGCCTTGCGCCCGCGCATAGCAGCCAGCGCGTTATCGGATAAAGCCTGCGTGCCGAAGGTCGCATAGTCGGCGCAGCGGATGTTGTCGCCGCCGATCAATGCAATCATGTAATGGAACGGCGGGATGTCCTTCCTCAGGCAGGCCAACGCTGTCGCCGCGATCGAATGGACATGAACGATCGCGCCGAATTCTTCGCGGTTTGCATAAATGTCGCGATGGAACAGCCATTCGCTGGAAGGCTTCCAGCGTCCGCGCGCGGTCCCGTCCCTGTGCACGGACACGATATCTTCTTCGGTCATTCCTTCCGCGCCCATGCCGGAAGGCGTGATCAGCATGCCCTCGCCGTATCTTGCGGAGAGGTTGCCGGACGTGCCGCGGTTCAGTCCCAGTTCGTCCAGTTTGTTGGCGGTGCGCACAATTTCGCTGCGCAATTTTTTTTCATTCATCATGTCACCTTTTCAATACCCTCTCCCCCAGACCCTCTCCCGCAAGCGGGAGAGGGCTTTATTTCAACACCCGTATCGCCCCAGCATCCGCCTTCACCACACCGCGCTCGGTGATCAGCCCCGTCACCAGCCGGGCCGGCGTTACGTCGAAGCCGTAGTTCGCGGCGCACGATCCTTTGGGTGTGAGTTGCACGCTGCGCACCTGTCCATCGTCGCACAGTCCGGAAATGTGCGTCACTTCTTCTGCCGCGCGCTCCTCGATCGGGATCTCCTGCACGCCATTCTGCAGTATCCAGTCTATCGTCGGCGTCGGCAGCGCAACGTAGAACGGCACGCCGTTGTCATGTGCGGCCAGTGCTTTCAGGTAGGTGCCGATCTTGTTGCAGACATCGCCGGTTGCCGTGACGCGGTCGGTGCCGACGATGCACATGTCCACCCTGCCGTGCTGCATCAAATGCCCGCCGGTGTTGTCCGCGATCACCGTGTGCGGCACGCCGTGCTGGGCGAGTTCCCATGCGGTCAGGCTCGCGCCCTGGTTTCGTGGGCGTGTTTCGTCCACCCACACATGCAGCGGGATGCCCGCGTCGAACGCCTTGTAGATCGGCGCCAGCGCGGTGCCCCAGTCCACTGTCGCCAGCCAGCCAGCATTGCAGTGCGTCAGGATATTGACTGTGCTTTTCTCTCGTTCAGTTTTTTTCTGATAAATAGCTTTGATAAGCGCCCTACCATGCTCGCCGATGCTGGAACAAATCGCCACGTCCTCGTCCGCGATGCGCGCCGCTTCCTGCCACGCGGCCGTAGCGCGTTCGCTTTCGGGCAGCAGCACGAGGAAGGCGCGCATCCTTTCGATTCCCCAGCGCAGGTTCACCGCCGTCGGTCGTGCCAGCAGCAACTTGTCGCAGGTCGCCTTCAGCGCCGCATCCGAGGCATGATGCTTCATCGACAGTGCGATGCCGTAGGCCGCCGTCACGCCGATCAGCGGCGCGCCGCGCACCTGCATGTCCTTGATCGCGCGCTCGGCATCGCGCATCGTGTCCAGGCGCAGCGTGGTGAAAATGTGCGGGAGCTTGGTCTGGTCGATGATCTCCACTGCGGTGTTGTCGGCGGTCGGCCAGATGGTGCGATAAGGAGTGCCGTTAACTTTCATGGTCTGTAATCCGCATTGCTCCAACCAAGATAGAAACATTCAAAGAAATTCTCTAAACCCCGCATGACCTTTCGCACATTATTTAAATCGATACTCTTCTCATTGGAGAAAAACGGTTCTCCCTGCCCATTATCAGGGAACCGGAATCCGTCTGACTTTTGATCGAAATCATGCATTTCTCCAATTAGCTTCTGCGCTTCAGCAAATCCGATTGACTCGCATCCACCTCTTTCGTTAGCTATACACACAAACCTTTCCCAAAGCCGATTAAGGTCATGAGTGTTTTTGGGCGAAAATTTTTTCTCCTTGCCAAATTCATCAATCAATTGCTTTAAGTAAAGCTCTAAGGATTGCCTATAGCAAAAAAGTGCCGCATAGATGATATTACTGCGATCAACCACATCAGCTGCAGCTTGATCGATAAGCAGATCACCCGCTCTTTTATATCCCATTGGCATGCGATAAAAACGTTCTTTCGGATCGCCGGTAACATGTGCGTCGTATGCCCACGAAGACTCAACAAAAAGGCGATCACCCATTTGCGGCCATCGCAATTCAGGGTCATCAATTTCTGGTGTATCTTCGCTCATGTTTGCATCCATGGATGTTTATTCAACCTCGTGGAACCTGATAAAAATCGTAGCGAGCGGTTCGAGAGCAAGGCGCACGGAACGCAGCGACGAGACATACCTGCAGGTAGGCGAGGAAGCGAGTACCGTGCAACGCAGGTATCGAATCGCGCAGTAGATTTTTGCAGGTTTCCATCAGTCACCTTCGAACTCGCATAGGGCAAATACCTTATGCCCATGCTTCTCCAGCCGCGCGTGTCCACCGATGTCCGGCAGGTCGATGATGAAGCAGCATTCGACGATCTTGCCGCCCATTTTTTCAATCAGCTTGCAAGCCGCCTCTGCCGTGCCGCCGGTCGCGATCAGGTCGTCCACCAGCAGCACACGGTCGCCTTTTTGAATCGCATCGGTATGGATCTCGATGCGGTCGGTGCCGTATTCGAGTTCATAGTCGTGGCCTATGGTTTCGGCGGGCAGCTTGCCTTTCTTGCGGATCGGGATGAAGCCTTTGCCCAGCGCATAAGCCAGCGGCGCGCCGAGGATGAAGCCGCGCGATTCGATGCCGGCGACCTTGTCGATCTTCACGTCCTTGTAGCGGCGCACCAGATCATCCACGGTGGCGCGAAAACCCATCGGGTCTTTGAGCAAGGTGGTAATGTCGCGAAACTGGATGTTGGGTTTGGGGTAGTTCGGGACAGTGCGGATATGGGATTTGATGGTCATGATTGTTATTCCATTGAAGTAGCAATTGGTTTATGGGGCGTTACCCTCTCCCTAGCCCTCTCCCGCAAGCGGGCGAGAGGATTTTGAATTAGTGGCTATCAAGCATCCGCCCGGCGACAGCGGATAACTTCTCAACCATCTTCGCGTCACGCGCCTCGGGCGCGGTGATGATCGCGTGCTGCAACGCACTGCGGCAGCCGCATGCGCCCGCATCCGCATCGGCATGCACCAGCGGTGCGACATTCTTCACCAGCGCGCGCGCCTTGTCGGCATTCGCCAGCAGCACCTTCACGATCGCATCGACCGTGACGTCATCGTGATTAGGGTGCCAGCAATCGTAATCGGTCACCATCGCGACGGTGGCGTAGCACATCTCGGCCTCGCGCGCGAGCTTGGCTTCCGGCATGTTGGTCATGCCGATCACGTCGCACTGCCACGAGCGGTACAGCTCGGATTCCGCAAGGCTGGAGAACTGCGGCCCTTCCATCACCAGGTAGGTGCCGCCGCGCGCGGCCGGAATACCAACCTGCTGCGCCGCCGCGTAAAGATGATCGCCGAGGCGATGACACACCGGATGCGCCATCGACACATGCGCAACCAGGCCGCTGCCGAAGAAACTCTTCTCGCGCGCAAAGGTGCGGTCGATGAACTGGTCGACGATGACGAACATGCCCGGCGTGAGATGCTCGCGCAGCGAACCCACCGCGCTGACCGACACGATGTCGGTGACGCCGAGGCGCTTGAGCGCGTCGATGTTGGCGCGGTAGTTGATCTCCGACGGCGGTATCTTGTGCCCGCGCCCGTGGCGCGGCAGGAACGCAATCGGCTGGCCGTTAAGCTCGCCGATCAGCACTTCGTCGGATGGTTCGCCGAACGAAGATGTTGCCGTCACCCAGCGCGTATTCGCCAGGCCTTCGATGTTGTATACGCCGCTGCCGCCGATGATGGCTAACATTTATTGCTCCACTTCCTCAAGTCACAATGCGCACGCGTTCGGTCAGTGCGCACATCAATTCGTAGCTGACGGTTCCGGCTGAGTGCGCGACCTCTTCGACCGGCATCCCCTCGCCCCACAATACGACTGTGCTGCCGACGCCAGCCTGCGGCAAATCGCTCAGATCCACGCACAGCATGTCCATTGAAACGCGCCCGAGCGTCCTGGTGCGCTGCCCATCCACCAGGATCGGTGTGCCGTTCGGTGCATGACGCGGATAACCGTCGGCATAGCCGCAGGCGACGACGCCGATGCGCATCGCATGCTCGGCGCGGAACAATGCTCCATATCCGATCTCGTCACCGGCACGCAACGGTTGCGTGGCGATGATGCGGCTGCTCAGCGTCATCGCGGGCCTGAGCCCCAGTTGGTGCGCACCGATCCCGCCACCACTTTCATGGGAGAATGGCGACGCGCCGTACAGCATGATGCCGGGGCGCACCCAGTCAGCGTGGGTTGCCGGATAGCGCAGCAAGGCGGCCGAATTCGCCAGCGAGCGCGCGATGCGGTACGGCGCGGCAATCTCGTTGAACAGGGCAAGCGGCTTCGCAACACCGCTTTCCTCGTCGGCATTCGCGAAATGGGTCATCAGCGTGATATCGCGCACCGCGCGATGGCGGCGCAGTTGTTCCATCGCCTGCGCGACCTGTTGCGGTACGAAGCCAAGGCGGTTCATTCCGCTGTTCACCTTGAGCCACACATCCAGCGCCCTTCTTCCGGGATACCCATCCAGCATAGAGATCTGCCAAGGACTGTGGATCACGCAGGTCAGATCCTGTTCCACGATGACCGGCAATTCCTTGTCGTTGAAAAATCCTTCCAGCAGCAGGATGGGTTGGCGAAATCCGGCTTCGCGCAACCGCACAGCATCCTGTATGTCCAGTAGCGCATATCCGTCTGCAGCGGAAAAAGCTTGTGCCGCATGAAGCAGACCGTGGCCATATCCATCCGCCTTGATGACGGACAAGATGCGTGCCGAAGTGGCACGGCGCGCAACCTGGAGATTGCTCTCCATCGCGCTCAGATCGATACGGGCTTGTATGGGACGTGCCATGGAAAAGACTTGCTTCAACAGTATCTGAATGAGGAACGAATGATAGCAGGGGCAATACTTTCGTGTTATAAAACGGCTTGAAATACAATAATCCTGTTGAATGAATCTCGGTTTCTACATCATCCTTGCGGCGCAGTTCTTTTCCGCGCTCGCGGACAATGCGCTGCTGTTTGCTGCCATCGCACTGTTGCAATCCATGCACTCGCCCGGTTGGTACACGCCGGTATTGCAGGAAGCCTTCATCTTTTCCTATATCCTGCTGGCTCCCTTCGTGGGCGCGTTCGCCGATTCGCTGCCCAAGGGGCGCGTGATGTTCATCAGCAACAACATCAAGATCCTGGGATGCATCGCCATGCTGTTCGGGGTCGATCCGCTGCTTTCCTACGGTTTGGTCGGCTTGGGCGCGGCGACCTATTCGCCCGCCAAATACGGGATCCTTACCGAATATCTGCCCGCCGAAAAACTGGTACTGGCAAACAGCTGGATGGAAGGCCTGACGGTGCTGGCCATCGTTCTCGGCGCGATCCTGGGCGGGATATTGATCAGCCCGGCCATCGCCGAGCCCATGCTGAAGTGGTGGGACGTGCCGCTTATCGACACCGGCATCGACACCCCTCCGGAATTGGCGATCGCCATCATCTCCGGCATATACATCCTCGCTGCCTGGTTCAATCTCTACATTCCGCGTGTTGCGATCGATCACAAGGTACTCAGCCGCAGCCCGATCTATCTGGCCCGGAATTTTTTGCACTGCTTTCGCCTATTGTGGAAAGACCCGCTGGGTCAAGTCTCACTCGCCGTCACTACTTTGTTCTGGGGCACCGGAGCGACCCTTCGCCTGCTGGTGCTTAGCTGGGCGGGGATCGCGTTGAATTACGACATGGCCCACGGCGCGGCATTGACGGCCTGGGTGGCAGTCGGAATCGCGATCGGCGCAATGGCCGCAGGTAAATGGGTCAAGCTTGAGCATTCCGTGAAGGTGCTGCCGGTCGGCATCGCAATGGGATTCATGGTGTTGCTGATGATCCCGATCACCAACAGCACACTGGCTACGATACTGCTGGTTGCGATCGGCGCGATGGCCGGCTATTTCGTTGTGCCGATGAACGCGCTGCTTCAGCACCGCGGGCATTTGCTGATGGGGGCTGGCAGCTCCATCGCGGTCCAGAACTTCAACGAGAACCTGAGCATCTTTGCGATGCTGGGCCTGTATGCGCTGATGGAAAAGATGAGCCTCAATATCTACAGCATCATCGTGATATTCGGGCTGTTGCTTTCCGGGGTCATGGCTGCGCTGTACAAACGCCACGGGCATGATCAGGATCAGGGGCAGATGTAGGCACGTCAATTGATCCTCCGCAAGGCCAGAAACTACATTCCGCCTTCCATGGTTTTGACTGCCAGCTTCAAGTCCTGCCAAGCCTTGGCCTTTTCCATCGGACTGCGCAACAGATACGCCGGGTGATAGGTGACGATCAGCGGTATACCGCGATAGTCATGCGGCTTTCCGCGCAGGCTCGCAAGGGTCGCATCCCTGCCGAGCAGCGCGTTTGAAGCTACCTTGCCCAGTGCAACGATCATCCTGGGTCGGATCAACTCGATCTGCCGCTGCAGATACGGCAGACAGGCGGCGATCTCGTCCGCTTCCGGGTTGCGGTTGCCCGGCGGACGGCATTTGACGATGTTGGCGATATACACATTGGTGCCGCGTTTCAGATTGATCGCCATCAGCATGTTGTCGAGCAGTTTGCCCGCCTGGCCCACAAACGGCTCTCCCTGTGCATCCTCGTCCGCGCCCGGGCCTTCGCCGACGAACAGCCAGCCGGCTTTCTCGTCGCCCACGCCGAACACCGTCTGGGTGCAGCCGGCGCGCAGCTTGCATGCGGTACAGTCGCGCACCAGTCGTTTCATTTCTGTCCAGCCGAGACCGTCAAGCTCCGCTTGCCTCTTCGCAATGGGGGAACCGGAATCTGGCGGCATTTTCTGGGCTGCAGCGGCGGGAGCAATCGCTTCCGCCGTTACTGGAACAGACGCCGCTCCTCCCTGCGCAGCCCGGGCAGATCTGGCGCGCAATTTCCATTGCGGGTACAGATTCAATTCGCGCAACAATGCTTCGCGTCTATCCATTGACCTCGTCCACTAAATTGCACGCCATTGTGATCGCGTCTTCGCTGCCATTCGCATTTTGGTAATAGCCGCGCCGCACGCCGATCTCGGCAAATCCCGCATTGCGATACAACGCAATTGCGGTGGCATTGGAAAAGCTCACTTCGAGAAATACGCGGCGAATATCGAGTTCACGCGCCCGATCGAACATTTCATGCAATATTTCCCGGCCCAATCCCTTGCGTTGATGCAATGCCGATACGCCAATGCTCAGCAACTCGGCCTCATCCAGCGTCGGCCTCAGCACTGCATAGCCGCGTATCTCGCCGTCGATTTCATGCACACGACACACGTAGCCATGGATCAGCGCATCGACGAAATTGCCGCGTGTCCAAGGGTAAGTTTGCACTTCCTGTTCGATGGCCAGCACGTCGTCCACGTCATCCAGTGTCATGGCTCGCATGGGCCGATCCTTAATGTTGGATTCTCTCGCTGGTCTTCAGCGCAACCTTGTCGCGCAGGTACAGCGGCAAGGCTTCAGCCGCATCGACGCCACGGCCGAGTTCAAACTGCACCGCGCCGAGCGCGGCGATCGCTGCAGCCCGCGGCACGGATGCGCCATCCGCTCCCTCCAATTGTCCGGCGTAACTTTCGTTCAATGCGACACCATGCATGGCAAAACCGCTGCCCGTACCGAACCAGTCATTGCCCGTCACCGGCGGTGGTGTTCCCGGTTTGCACAAACAAGGCTCGACCGCGGCCCTCCACGTGGCTTCATGCTTTTCGTACGCCGCAAGATAGATCTCGCCCATGCGCGCATCCAGTGCCGCGATCACTCGGGATCTTCCGGTTGCTTCGGCCAAAGCCTGCAGGGTGCACACACCGGCCACCGGAAGATTCGCACCGAACGCCAACCCCTGTGCGGCACCGCAGGCGATGCGCACGCCGGTAAATGAGCCTGGTCCCTTGCCGAACGCGATGCCGTCGCAATCTTTCAGTTTGACGCCCGATTTCTTCAGCAGATCGTCCAGCATAGGCATCAGTATTTCGGAATGCTTTTGCCCGGCCGGCTCGCACCGTTCCATCACTGATCCATTTTGCCAAAGTGCCACCGAACAATATTCGGTGGAAGTCTCTAATGCAATGATGCGCATCAGTCGGCCAGCAACAACACCACTGCCTGCGCCGCGATTCCTTCGCCGCGTCCGGTCAGGCCCAGCTTTTCGGTGGTGGTCGCCTTGACGTTGACGGCACTTTTTTCCACGCGCAGGTCGGCGGCGATGTTTGCCACCATCTGGAAGATATGCGGCGCCATTTTCGGTTCCTGGGCGATGATGGTCGCATCCACATTGCCGACGCGATATCCCTGTTCGCGCACCAGATGCAGCGCCTCGCGCAGCAATATCCGGCTGTCGATGTTCTTGTATTTTGGATCGGTGTCGGCAAAGTGTCTGCCGATGTCGCCCAGCGCCGCAGCACCAAGCAGCGCATCGCAGACCGCGTGCAGCAGTACATCCGCATCGGAATGGCCAAGCAAGCCTTTTCCATGGGGAATCTCGACTCCCCCGATGATGAGCTTGCGGCCTTCCACCAATCGATGGACATCATAACCTTGACCGATCCTCATCAGACTTCCGGTCCAAACTGCCGCGCATTCGATTTGACGCGCTGCAACTCAAGATGCCCGCTGCGGTTATTCACGGGTGCCAACATTACCGATTCCCCTCGCGCAGCAATAATTCGGCCAACATCAAATCCTGCGGGTAGGTCACTTTGAAATTGGTCGGCTCGCCCAACACCAGCTTGGGATGCAAACCGAGCGCCTCGACGGCAGATGCCTCATCTGTGACCTGCGGCAAGGCTTGCAGCGCCTGAGTCAGCAATCCGGCGCGGAACATCTGCGGTGTCTGCGCCTGCCATAATCCCGCGCGGTCTTCGGTGCGCGCAATGCGCCCATCGCCGTCCTCCCGTTTCAGCGTATCCGCCACCGGCACGGCAAGGATGCCGCCTACCGCATCGTCTCGCGTTTCCGCGATCAGTCTGGCCAGTTGCGCCTGCTTCAGGCAGGGGCGCGCCGCGTCATGGACCAGCACCCAATCATCCGGCTCCAGTTCGGAGGCGATCAGGCCGTTTCGCACCGTATCGGATCTCTTTTCTCCGCCGCAAAACAGGGTTTGCAGCTTGTCGCCGAAATGCGACCAGTCGTAGGTGTGAAACAGCGTGTCTTCGGGGGCAAGCACCACGAACACCACGGAGATGTCCGGGCTCGCACACAGCGCGTTCAGCGCGTGCGCGATCATCGGCTGTCCGGCCAGCGGAAGGTACTGTTTGGGTATCTCTTGTCCCATGCGCGCGCCAAAACCGGCGGCGGGAACCAGGGCGTGCAATTCGGTCATGGCGTGATTGTAATTTAAAAGTTTGCCTGCGCGCTTGGCTTATAATAGACGACCTTGTTTCAGGCTGTTCTCCGTGCTTTTTTCTTCAAAACATCCCCGCCCGCGCTACACCCGGTTGATCGGCTCGTCCGACGCCCTTGCACTTGCGCAATTCGCGGGCAACAGCGCTCCGCTGGCGGTGATCGCCGCAAATGCGCAGGAAGCGCAGCGTTTGGTTGAGGAGATCCCGTTCTTTGACCCCAAACTTCGCGTGCATCTGCTGCCGGACTGGGAAACGTTGCCTTACGATCATTTTTCGCCCCACCAGGACCTGATCTCGGAACGGCTCGCGACTCTGCATCATGTGCGCAGCCAGTCGTGCGATGTGCTGGTGGTGCCGGTGACCACCTCGCTGTATCCGTTGCCCCCGGTGGAATACCTCGCCGCATTCACCTTCTTTCTCAAGCGCGGTGAAAAACTCGACGTCGCCAAACTGCGCGAGCAGATGGCTTTTGCCGGATACAGTCACGTGCAGCAGGTGCTGTCACCCGGGGAATACTGCGTGCGCGGCGGCATCATCGACCTGTTCGCGATGGGCAGCGTGTTGCCGTACCGCATCGACCTGTTCGACGATGAGATAGAAACGATCGCCACTTTCGATGTGGACACCCAGCGCTCGCTGTATCCGGTGCCGGAGATCCGTTTGTTGCCGGCGCGCGAATTTCCGCTCGACGAGGCGGGGCAGGCCCGTTTTCGCCAGAACTTTCGCGAGCGCTTCGAGGGCGATCCTTCGAGGTCGCATATTTACAAGAACGTGAGCAGGGGAAACGCTCCCGCGGGTATCGAGTATTACCTCCCGCTGTTCTTCGAGCGCACCGCCGCGTTGTTCGACTATCTGCCCAAACATTCCACGCTCTGCCTGCACCACGGAGTGGATGAGGCTATCGCCGGTTTCACCAAGGATGCCGCATCGCGATATAACCTGCTCAGGGGGGATCCGCAGCGTCCGTTGCTGGAACCAAAGGAACTGTTCCTGGATGCAGAGCAGTTCTATGTCCGTGTGAAGGATTTTGCGCGGTTGGACGTCATCGCGGGTGATAACGGCTTGAATCTCACCCCTTGCGCCACCGCGCCGCTGCCCGACATCGCAGTGAACCGGCGCGCCGATATTCCCACCCAGGCTTTCGCAAAGTTCCTGGAACACTTTTCGGGGCGGGTGCTTTTGCTGGCTGACAGCCTGGGGCGTCGCGAGATCGTAACGGGCTATCTGAAAGAATACGGTTTAGCGCCCGCCGTATGCGAAAGCTATGCCCAGTTCCTCGATAGCCGCGAAAATTTCATGCTTGGCGTCGCACCGCTGCAAAACGGTTTCATCCTCTCCGATGAAAAACAGGCCTTCATAACCGAAACCGAGCTGTACGCATCTCTGCCGCGCAGCCGCGCAGCGCGCGCCGCGAAGAAGAGCAACGTCGAGGGCATGCTGCGCGACCTGTCCGAGCTCAAGGTTGGCGACCCGGTGGTGCACGAACAGCACGGCATCGCGCGCTATCAGGGACTGGTGAACCTCGACCTCGGCGAGGGCAAGAACGAATTCCTGCTGCTGGAATACGCGGGCGAGGACAAGCTGTATGTACCGGTCGCACAACTGCACGTGATCAGCCGATACAGCGGCGGCGCGCCGGAGACCGCGCCGTTGCACAAGCTCGGCACGACTGCTTGGGACAAAGCCAAGCGCCGCGCGATGAAACAGGTGCGCGATGCCGCCGCCGAGCTGCTGAATCTCTATGCACAGCGCGCCTTGCGCAAGGGCCACGCGTTCAAGCTGACGCCGCACGACTACGAAGCGTTCGCCGCCGGATTCGGTTTCGAGGAAACACCGGACCAGGCCGCCGCGATCGAAGCGGTGATCGGCGACCTGCAAAGCGGCAAGCCGATGGACCGGCTGATCTGCGGCGATGTCGGCTTCGGCAAGACCGAGGTGGCGCTGCGCGCCGCTTTCGTCGCGGCGATGGATAACAAGCAGGTGGCGATGCTGGTGCCCACCACGCTGCTCGCCGAACAGCACTTCCAGAACTTCTCCGACCGCTTTGCCGACCTTCCGGTCAGGATCGCCGAGCTGTCGCGCTTCCGTTCCGCGAAGGAGCAGGCGCAGGCGCTGCAGGACATGACAGACGGCAAGCTCGACATCATCATCGGCACGCACAAGCTGATCCAGAAGGGCGTGAAGTTTCACAACCTCGGTCTGGTCATCATCGACGAGGAACACCGTTTCGGTGTGCAGCAGAAAGAGCGCCTCAAAGCATTGCGTGCTGAAGTCGACGTGCTCACTCTCACTGCAACGCCTATCCCGCGCACGCTGGCGATGTCGCTGGAAGGTCTGCGCGATTTCTCGGTGATCGCCACCGCGCCGCAGCGCCGCCTGTCGATCAAGACCTTCGTCGCGCAAGCCAGCAACGGCATCATCCGCGAGGCGGTGCTGCGCGAACTGAAGCGCGGCGGGCAGGTGTACTTCCTGCACAACGAGGTGGACACCATAGCCAACATGGCGGAGAAGCTGGAGGCATTGCTGCCGGAGGCGCGCATCCGCGTGGCGCATGGGCAGATGAACGAGCGCGACCTGGAAGCGGTAATGCGCGATTTTTACCAGCAGCGCTTCAACGTGCTGCTGTGCACCACCATCGTAGAAACCGGGATCGACATCCCCACCGTAAATACCATCCTGATCAACCGTGCCGACCGCTTCGGACTCGCGCAGCTGCACCAGCTGCGCGGCCGCGTCGGACGCTCGCACCATCAGGCCTATGCCTATCTGCTGGTCGAAACCGAAGCGCTGACCGCACAGGCAAAGAAACGCCTCGAAGCGATCCAGGCGATGGAGCAGCTCGGCAGCGGCTTCTACCTCGCGATGCACGATCTGGAGATACGCGGTGCGGGCGAAGTGCTGGGAGAATCGCAAAGCGGCGAGATGCAGGAGATCGGCTTCAGTCTGTACAACGACATGCTGAGTGCCGCGATCAGCTCGCTCAGGCAAGGCAAGGAACCCGACATGGCTCACCCGCTCGGCGTGACCACCGAGATCAACCTCCACACACCGGCGCTGTTGCCCGGCGATTATTGCGGCGACATCCACCAGCGGCTGGTGATCTACAAGCGCCTCGCCAATTGCAATACCCAGGAAGAGCTGGACGAAATGCACCGGGAGTTGATCGACCGTTTCGGCCTGTTGCCGGAACCCGCGCAAACACTGCTCGACAGCCACCGCCTGCGCATCCACGCGAAACCGCTCGGCATCAGCAAGGTGGATGCGTCCGCTGATGCCATTGTGATCCAGTTCGTGCCGAATCCGCCGATCGACCCGATGAAAATCATCACGATGATCCAGAGCAAGCGTCATGTCAAAATGGCCGGACAGGACAAGCTGCGCATCGAGTTGAAGTATGGCGACCTGCACCAACGCGTGCTGGCAATCAGAAACTTTTTCAAGGAACTGCAGTGAAAGTTTCGGCCCGGCTTCAAATTTCAAGCCAGGACGGAAATCGCTTCATTGCAGAAATTCCTTTGCGTTGACAGTGTCCTGATTATTCCAATATGATTCGGCCAGAAACCGCCCGTCAAGAGGCGCGTGCCGTGCACGGTATCAACGCAAAGGGGCGTTGATGGCTGACCCTCGCACCCACCACCAACCACTTTCGCAAGAAAGATAGCCGCAAGCAATATGCGCGAGGTTGAAGGCGCCGCACAATAAGGGAAACTCATGTTTCGACTACTGCGCTATTTTTCGATCGCGAGCTTTGTCTCCATGGTGCTGGCGGCAATCGTACTGGGCTTACTTCATCAGCAATTTGAAAGAAACCGCCTGCTGAAATATGGCGAAAAGCAGAACATCACGCTGGCGCAGGCTTTTGCAAACAACGCATGGCCCAAATTCCGCGGTTTTGCCAATGCCGCGAAACAGCTGGATGCGGTGGCTTTGCGCCGTCGACCTGCCATCGCCAAACTGAGGCAAAGCGTACGCGATGCAGTGCGCAACACCCAAACTGTCCGGCTGACGATTTACCAGCTCGATGGCCGCACACTATTTTCCACCGACGACTCGTTGATCGGAGCAGGCAATGGCAACGTCGCGGGCTTCCTTTCCGCAAGACAGGGACAGACGCTAAGCGAAGTCTCACACTATGACAAATTCAGCGCCTTCAACGGCGAGTTTGTGAACCGCGATGTGCTGTCAAGCTACGTTCCGTTGCGCGGCAACGCCGAGGCGCCTATCGAGGGAGTGGTGGCAATCTACACGGATGTCACTGACCTGAACGCAAATGACGACAAGGAAGAGCTTCTTGTGACGATGAGCGTGATAGCCGTACTGACGGTCCTCTACGGGATCCTGTTCATCATCGTAAGAAACGCCGACCGGATCATCAGGCGACAATACAATCATCAGCGCCGCATCGAAAAGAGTCTGCGGCACATGACCACGCATGACACGCTGACCAACCTGCCGAACAGACTGCTGTTACTGGACCGGATCAAACAATTGCTGACATCTGCAGAACGCTACAATCAAATGCTTGCCGTGGCCTTCATCGATCTCGACCATTTCCAGAACGTCAATAACACCCTGGGGCATCACATCGGCGACAGGGTACTGCAAACCCTGGCACAGCGTCTGGCAGGTTGTTTGCGCGAGAGCGACACGATCGCTCGCCTCGGCGGAGATGAATTCGTCGCGAGCCTGCCCGACATCAAATCCAACGCCGATCTGTTCCAGATCGCCAAGAAGATGCTCGGCGCCGTTTCTTTGCCCATCGAAGCGGAAGGGCGCGAGCTGCACCTTACTGCCAGCATCGGCATCGCACTTTATCCGGAGCATGGCAAGGATGCTGAAGCACTGTTAAGCAAGGCGGATATGGCGATGCACAGCGCCAAGAACCTTGGCGGCAACAGGCACCAGATGTTTATCGAGCACATGAGCGAGGAGGTTCGGCAGCAGGTGCAACTGGAAGACGAAATGTGGCGCGCCCTCGAGAACAACGAATTCGTGCTGCAATATCAGCCTGTCGTTGACCTCAAGACCGGTTCGATCAGGGGTGCCGAGGCCCTGTTGCGCTGGCCCAATGCAGTTCATACCTGGCTTTCGCCGGAGGAATTTATTCCGGTCGCAGAGAAGTGCGGGCTGATCGTCCCGCTTAGCGAATGGATCCTCAGCGAGGCCTGCACGCAATTGCAAGCGTGGCAGGAAATGGGGCACGGGCTCAGGGATTTCACCATGGCGGTGAATCTGTCGCCGCGTCATTTTGCGACTGCCGGCCTTGAGACGATGATTGCGGGCTTGATCGAACAAGCCGAGATCGATCCGGGCAGGCTGCACCTGGAAATCACCGACCGCGTGTTAACCGACATGAACGAGTCTACTGTCGCCAATCTGGAAGGCCTCAAGCGCAGAGGTATTAAACTGTCACTCGACGATTTTGGAACCGGTTACTCGAGCCTCGGGTATTTGCGAAGCTTCCAGATCGACATGCTCAAGATCAATCGCGCTTTTATCCAGGATCTACCCAATAGCGCCGACAACATGGCGATCGTGACGACGATCATTTCACTGGCCAACAGTCTCGGATTGACGGTGGTCGCGAAGGGCGTTGAAACGCGAACTCAACTTTCCTCGCTGGAACAGCTCGGCTGCCACCTTGCGCAGGGCTTCCTGTTCAGCCGTCCGCTGCCTGCCGACGAGTTCCTGTCGCTGGTGCTTGAGCAGCGCGACATGCGCATCAATCCTGGGAACACCCCGTAGCCGGAACTGCATCAACGTTTGCAGCATCGGATAATTGCGCTGAAATAAAGCATTCATTCCGCGGGTTTTGCTCAGGAACGTTCAGAATGACGAAGCTTTTTGGGGCCCGCTTTCGCAACTTTGATCCCGCAGTTGACGAAAGTGCTGCAAGAAATCCGCAAATACATCGGCTTCGATCGCTGCGCGGATTTCGCCCATCAACTGCTGGTAATAGTACAGGTTGTGTATGGTGTTCAAACGCGCTCCGAGGATCTCGTTGAGCCGATGCAGGTGATGCAGGTAGGCGCGGGTAAAGTTTCCGCAGGTATAGCAGCCGCACTGTTCGTCCACCGGGCGCAAATCCAGCCTGTATTGGGCATTCTTGATCTTGATGTCGCCAAAGCGCGTGAACAGCATGCCATTGCGCGCATTGCGCGTCGGCAACACGCAGTCGAACATGTCGACGCCCTGCCCGACCGCCGCCACGATGTCTTCCGGCGTTCCCACACCCATCAGGTAGCGGGGCTTATCCTGAGGCAATTGCGGCGCGGTATGCCGAAGGATACGCAGCATGTCTTCCTTGGGCTCGCCCACCGACAAACCGCCTATGGCGTATCCTTCAAAACCGATCCGTTCCAGTTCACGCCGCGATTCGTCGCGAAGCTTCTCATGCATCCCCCCCTGCACGATTCCGAACAGCGCATTGGCATTGCCCTCATGCGCCTTCCTGGAACGCGCTGCCCAGCGCAGCGAAAGACGCATGGACTCGCCCGCTGACCTCCCATCAGCAGGATACGGCGTGCATTCGTCGAAAATCATCACGATGTCCGAATTCAGTACCTTCTGGATGCGCATGGATTCTTCCGGCGACAGGAAACATTTATCGCCGTTTACCGGAGATTGAAATTTCACTCCTTCTTCGGATATCTTGCGCAATGCCCCCAGGCTGAATACCTGAAAACCGCCGGAGTCGGTCAGAATGGGTCCGTCCCATCCCATGAAGCGATGCAACCCCGCGTGAGCTTCGATGACTTCCAGACCCGGGCGCAGCCACAAGTGAAAGGTGTTGCCCAGCACGATCTGAGATCCAACTGCTTTCAACTCGACCGGCGACATCGCCTTTACCGTGCCATAGGTTCCCACCGGCATGAATGCCGGTGTCTCGACACTGCCGTGGGCGAGCTGCAAAGTGCCGCGACGAGCAAAGCCGTCTGATCTATGCAAGGTGAACTTCATGTTTTTCTTTCGATCAGCATCGCATCGCCATAGCTGAAGAAGCGATACTTTTGTTCTACCGCATGGCGATATGCGGCCAGCATTTCAACCATACCGCCAAACGCGCACACCAGCATCAGCAGTGTGGACCTGGGCAGGTGAAAATTCGTCAGCAACACGTCCACCACTTTGAAGCGATATCCCGGAACAATGAAGATATTGGTCTCATTCTCCCCGGCAACCAACTCACCGGCCGCGGCGGCGCCCTCCAGCGCGCGCAAACTGGTCGTGCCCACCGCGATCACCCGACCCCGCGCCGCGCGGGCAAGGTTGATCGCATCCACGGTAACCTGGGGTATCTCATAGCATTCGCTGTGCATGTTGTGCTCATGGATATGATCAACACGCACCGGCTGGAAGGTGCCCGCTCCGATGTGCAGTGTGACAAACACAAGCTTCACCCCTTTGTCGCGCAATGCTTGCAGCATGGCTTCGTCAAAATGAAGCCCCGCGGTAGGCGCAGCCACCGCACCCGCCTCGCGTGCATACACGGTCTGGTAGCGCTGTTCGTCGTCAACATTTGCCGCATGTTTGATGTAGGGAGGCAAGGGCAGCCGACCGTAGCGGTCGAGCAAGGCCAAAACGTCTTCCGCCGAGACGAACCGCAGGCGGAAGAATTCTCCGACGCGACCCCGAACCTCTACCCCCAACGTGCCTGCCAAAATCAACCGGCTTCCCGCTTTCGGCGCATGGTTGGCACGCACTTGTGCCAACACCTCATTTGCGTCGAGAACGCGTTCGACCAGTACCTCTACACTGCCACCGCTCTCCTTGCTGCCGAACAAACGCGCCTTGATGACCCGCGTGTCGTTCAGCACCATCACATCGCCGGGCCTGACCAGTTGCAGCAGATCTGTGAAGCTGCGATCCTCAATCGCATTATCGTGTGTGTACAGCAAGCGACTGGTGCCGCGCTGCGCCGGGGGATGCTGCGCGATCAATTGTTCGGGTAAAGCAAAATCAAACTCGTCGGTACGCATGAACCATGACTGGAATATTGAAAATGCTGGATTGTAGTTGATATGAGGCTACGCATCATGGATAATGCGCCCCGCTTGGCCGGGGTGGTGGAACTGGTAGACGCGCCGGACTCAAAATCCGGTGTCTGAGAGGACGTGAGGGTTCGAGTCCCTCCCCCGGCACCATTGAACGCCGACCCAAAGATCGCGAAATTTCCGATGATGACGTTGCCAAATCCCCTTTCCAGTCGCGGAATTAAGACTGAACCTGGCTACTGGGTTTTTGCGACGCATTTCCACGATTAAATACCTTTTGCAATGTCAACCGAACAATTCTGCGGCGCGTTATAGGCATCGACACATTAGTGTCTTAAACGTTTATTAATCTACAAAAATCGGAGTTCACATGAGCAAACTGTTATCTGCATTGATCGCTGCTGTATTTGCTGCCGTTACTTTCTCTGCTGTTGCTGCTGACGAAGCTATGGCACCGGCCAAGCCGGCCGCTTCGCAAGAAGCTGCAAAGCCTGCCGCAAAGAAGGAAAAGAAATCGCATAAGGAAAAGAAGAAGGAAAAGAAAGAAAAGAAGCATAAAGAGTCCGCCCCTAAAGCTGACGCTGCTGCTCCCGCTGCTGCAAAATAAGCTAAACGCATCATTTAAAAAGGCAGGGGTGACCCTGCCTTTTTTTATTTGTAGAATGCGACTATGGTATGGAAGCCCAATGTCACTGTTGCCGCTGTTATCGAGCGCGATGGGAGGTTTTTGCTGGTAGAAGAGGAGACCTCTCAGGGCGTACGCTTCAATCAGCCCGCAGGACACCTGGAAGCCGATGAATCGATATTGGAAGCCGTGAAACGAGAAGTGCTGGAAGAATCCGCCTACCACTTTGTTCCGCAGCATCTGCTCGGGATCTACCGTTGGCACTCCGGCGATTCGAACACCACTTATTTGCGCTTTTCCTTTACCGGAAGAATCACAGGACAAGATCCCGATCGACTGCTTGATGATGGTATCCTTCAAGCCTTGTGGATGACCCCAGATGAGATTCGCGCCTCCCAGCCGCGCCACCGCAGCCCTCTGATATTGCGTTGTGTGGATGACTATCTGGATAACAAACGTTATCCGCTCGATCTATTGGTACATTATGAGTAAAAAGATCGTGGTTGGCATGTCCGGCGGAGTGGACTCCTCGGTGACCGCGTTGCTGCTGAAACAACAAGGCTATGACGTCACCGGGCTGTTCATGAAGAACTGGGAGGATGACGACAACGATGAATATTGCTCGTCCCGGCAGGACTTGCTGGACGCGGTTTCTGTGGCCGACACCATCGGTATTCCCATCGAAGCGGTGAATTTCTCCCGGGAATACAAAGAACGCGTGTTCAGCGATTTCTTGCGCGAATATCAGGCCGGCCGCACGCCCAATCCCGACATCCTGTGCAATGCCGAGATCAAGTTCAAGGCCTTTTTGGAGCACGCAATTCAGCTCGGCGCGGCTATCATCGCTACCGGGCATTATGCTCAGGTTCGGGAAAAAGACGGAATGTTCCAATTGCTTAAAGCTTCCGACGATACCAAAGACCAGAGCTACTTTTTGCACCGGTTGAATCAGAAGCAGCTGAGCCATGTGATGTTTCCTCTTGGCAACATCTTGAAATCCCGGGTTCGCGCAATAGCCGAACAGCATGGCCTGCCGAATCACGCAAAAAAGGACAGCACCGGTATCTGCTTTATCGGCGAGCGCCCGTTCCGCGAGTTCCTTAATCGTTACCTGCCCGCTCAGCCAGGTGAGATGTTCACGCCCGATGGCAATTTGGTTGGACATCACATCGGCCTGTCCTTTTACACCATCGGGCAACGCCAGGGTCTGGGCATCGGCGGGGCCAAGGAAGCGACTGGGGAACCGTGGTTTGTATGCGGCAAGGATATGGCAAACAACCGTCTGATCGTGGTGCAGGGGCACGACCACCCTGCGCTGCTTAGCCGTTGCCTGACCGCGCTGGATAGTCATTGGATCAGTGGAACTGCTCCCCCGATTGACCGTCCCTTTGCGGCTAAGACGCGCTATCGGCAGGCCGATGCGGCCTGCCACTTTACCCGTGTCTCGGGCAGTTCCTGCGAAATCGCGTTTGAGGAACCACAATGGGCGGTCACACCCGGGCAATCGGTGGTGATCTATGACGGCGAAGTTTGTCTGGGCGGCGCAATCATCGAACAAGGACACGGCCGAATCGCGTAAAATAGGCATATTGACTTTGTTTCGATCTTATCCATGACCACGCTCACCAAACTCACGGCCCTCTCCCCGCTGGACGGCCGATACCACGGCAAAGTTGATGCCTTGCGCAGCTACTTCAGCGAATTCGGGCTGATCCGTTTTCGTGTACTGATCGAGATCGAATGGCTCAAAGCCCTCAGCGCGCAAACCGATATTCCCGAAATTGCGCCGTTTTCCGCCTCGACCATCGCGCAACTTGACGCGTTGGTTGCAAATTTTTGCGAAGACGATGCGCTCGCCATCAAGGCCATAGAAGCCACAACCAACCACGATGTGAAGGCCGTCGAGTACTGGTTGCGCGGCAAACTATCCGGTATTCCGGAAACAGCCAAGACACTGGAATTCATCCACTTTGCCTGTACTTCTGAAGACATAAACAATCTCAGCCACGCGTTGATGCTCAAGGGAGCGCGCGATGCCGTGATGTTGCCGGCCCTGCAGGTGCTGATCGGGCGTTTGATAAACCTTGCCCACCAGCATGCGGGACTGCCGATGCTGTCTCGTACCCATGGCCAGACAGCCACACCGACGACCCTTGGAAAAGAGCTGGCGAACGTGGTGTATCGTCTGCAACGTGCAGGTCAACGACTGAGTGAAACAGAAATCCTCGGCAAGATCAACGGCGCGGTCGGCAATTACAATGCGCATCTGGCAGCCTATCCCAAAGCGGACTGGGAAAATTTCGCTCGGCGTTTCGTGACCGAACGCGGCATCACCTTCAACCCCTACACCACCCAGATCGAGCCCCACGACTACATGGCGGAACTGTTCGATGCCTACGCGCGCATCAACACCATCCTGACCGATCTGGACCGCGACATCTGGGGTTATATCTCTCTGGGTTATTTCAAGCAAAAACTGGTCAAAGGCGAAGTCGGCTCTTCAACCATGCCGCACAAGGTCAACCCGATCGATTTCGAAAATTCCGAAGGCAATCTTGGCCTGGCCAACGCAATGCTGCGCCACCTTTCGGAAAAGTTGCCCATTTCCCGCTGGCAGCGCGACCTGACCGACTCCACGGTTCTGCGAAACATGGGGGTGGCGCTCGGTTATACCCTGCTCGCTTACGAATCCTGCCTGAAAGGTTTGAACAAACTGGAAGCAAATCCCCACCGTCTGGCTGAAGACCTGGAAACAAGCTGGGAAGTGATGGCAGAACCGATACAGACCGTAATGCGGCGCTATAATATCCCGGATGCCTATGAAAGACTCAAGGAATTGACGCGGGGAAAAGAGGGTATCAGCCGTGCTTCTCTGCAATCCTTCATCAACTCGCTGGAAATTCCCGCGGAGGAAAAACAGCGTCTTCTTCAGCTATCTCCCGAGACCTATACCGGCAGGGCCGCCGAATTGGCAAAACGTATCTAACGCCGGATCTCACACCTAAACTGACAAGCCCGTAATCGCCGGCTTGCCGGTTATGAAACGTTTCTCGGGTCAATGCTCCTGCTCAAGAAGGTCGTCCGGAGTGGTTGGTATGGTTTGGTTCACTGCGTCCTCTGTGGATGGTGTTAACGCGCTTGTTCCCCCAGCCTCATTAGTCAGAACAGCCGAAGATTCCTGCTTCTCGATATTGTCCATTGGCAAAGCATCGCGCAATTCGTGTTGCTCTATCGCTCCTGAATCGCGCATATCGTGTCTTTCATCCGTTGTTGTGCCATGGATGCCGATATTGTCTACTGTAGAGTTTTCTCGCATTTCGCTTTTTCCACCGGATGCAGATTCGTGTGATTCCCTGCCGTCTTCCGGTTTGCCGTCGCGGAAGTCACCTCTGCTTTGTATCGAAGGCTGGGCTGAAACAGTGAAGATGTCGAGGTTGACTGGCTCCAATCGAGGCATCTGATCGGCCGCGCCGGCATAACCCATTTGATTGGGCAAAACGAAAATCGTGCCCTTCTCGGTCGTCATGGAGGTCTCGCCAAGATTCACCTTGTTATAAGTGCCTACGGGGGTTCCGGTTGCCAACGGACTGTCTGGCGTGACAACAAAAGTTTCGTGGTCTGTTCCACGGATCCCGATGGTCGTCGCCGGCGTAGTGATGTGATAATTGATTTTGTTCTTCTTCCCGACCGTGCTGGTAATCGCGCGAAAGCCTCCTTTGAACACTGAGAAAAAGCTCCTCTCAGAGCCATCTTCCTGTCCATCGAACGAAAAACGATCGATTTTGAGTTTGGTGTCGGGACGCATCGCGATGATTCCGCCATCTATCATCCTGATCTGTGCGGATGCGGTCTGCGCCGATACTAGCGTATCACCTTCTTACGGCATCGCCCTTCTTCACCGCGTACGTCACTCCGGTCGAGGTAGTCAGCTGGACCTTGCCTCGCACGAACAGAACACGTCCTGCGACGGAAGCATGGACGTTGCCGCTGATCGTCACCAACATCGCGACAACTATCCAATAGAGAGCCGCTTTGGAATAAATCTTCATATTATATTCCGCCTATGACTGTTCAGTTGAAGTTGCGCCGGATTGATACAAAGTAATCGGCACGATCATAAGAATACGCATCCACATTTGACATGTTGATAAACCGCGTCACCTGGGCGCGTAGCGTCCAAAATCTGGCTGGATACCAATTTGCTCCCACCGTCAGGTCATCCAATCGGTCAGAACGCTCGCTTGCAATGGCCGGATTGACTTCATCGAATTTGCTGAACTGTTCGCCGCCGCTGAAGTACAGCTTGGCGCTTCCGCCAAGAGCGGTGCGGCCGCCAACCCGGATTCCTCCTAACCGTCTTGCGCCATCGGTACGGCCTCCACGTGGGGAGATCAAGCTAACCTGCCCGACATCATTTTCCGTTCCATAATACAAACTGGCGGAAAGCGTCGAGATTCCTCTTCCGAACACATGCAGCCAACCCCCGCCCGCGATTTGCTGATCAACATCATTCAACCGCATCGAAATTTCCGAGTAGCGATATTGCCTGTACTGGGCAAATGCATTCAGCTGATCCCTGATGCCGACCCCATGCCGCCACTCCCCGTTCAATCCCAAACTGTCACGATAACGAGCGGAGCCCATGGTGTTCTGCCCTCCCCCAGCACACCCACTCGGAAACTGTTCGCTACCGTGCCGTATATCACGCCAGCGCGCTCGGCTGTACTGAACATATCAAAGTCTTTTTGCCTGTAGTAGTTGCGCTGGTTCATATCCGCTCCGGCATAGAATGTCCAATTGGCATTCAATGTGATGTTGACTTCCACGTCCGCAGCCAGCCCGAAGTAACTGTCGGCCAATTCCGTGGTATACGGACTGGGAGCAATGATATTGTCAGTAAGTTCTGAAGCATTATTGACATTGGTATCATAGCCGGCATTCCCCTCGATATAACCATTGAAACGAGTCCATTTCACGGTTTCCCGCTCGGCAATGGCTTCCAGATATTTCTGGATGGTAACGCGCGCCGCTTCGGTTGGATTTTGCTGCAGCACCGTTTCGAATTCGGTCCTTGCTCGCGGCAGATCGCCGAGTTGATAATAGGCACGCGCCATGTCCAGACGGGCGCCTGTATAATCCGGGTCAACCGCCAGAACCCGCTCGAAGGCGAGCGTCGCTTTATCCGGCTTACCGCTGTCCAGCGCAGCAATACCGATCAGATAATCGAAGCGAACTTCCCCTGAGCGTTCGAACTCAAGAGGCTCCAGCAGATTGTAGGTCTCCTCAGGTCTTCCCGCCTTCATTAAAGCTTCGGCTTCTTGTAATGGTTCTTCACTTGTGCTTGTCCCGGCCGGTTGCTGAATTGCCGGTCCCGCATGCTGGCGGTCATCCTGCGAAGCTTGCTGTGCATGCGCACCGCTTGCCGCAAACATCAATCCGGACAGCAACCCATATGCCGAAGATGCAAATCTCACGACCACCACCCCATGCCGATTTTAGTTCGCAGTAAATTTCGATCCTGCCGAAGCAGGAGAGTTGATGAGTAGAGAGGTTCCGGACAAATCAAAGTTTTCAAAATAACATAGTTTGTGCGGTACTAACCAAAATGGGGATATTGTAACGCCCGCATGACGCGGCAATCGCCGATGCGAAACACCCTGAACCCGATTTGAGCAAAGCTGGATATGAACCCGCAGGCTTCTGGGCCACACAATGTGCGTGGACCGCAATTGTAGATCAATACGGTCTCCGCAATTATTATCGCATCTGCAAAAACGATGCTTTTTTACGTATTATCTGATGCGATCCAAACGCACTGAATGTCCGGAACACCGCATCAATCCGGAATTTCAAAATATCAGCGGGGGCGACGTCGGCCCGCCGGTTCGGCCGGTGATGGGTGCCTGGACCGGGTTTCTCTGCACCGGATTTCCAGGCACGACATCCTGTTCTTGAACGGCGTTATCCACTACAGCATCATCCCGCACATTGGCTTCTTTCTTGTCGCCATTGGCTTGCGGCGAAGGCGCCGGAGTTATGGTGAAAAGGTTCAGGTTGATCGGTTGCAGTTGCGGCATTTGATTGGCATCACCTGCAAATCCCATCTGGTTGGGGAGCACCGAGATCACACCCTTTTTGGTGGTAATCGTGGTTTCTCCCCGGTTAACCTTGTTATAGGTACCGAGGGGTGCCACAGCAGCCAACGGGCTGTCTGCGGTGACAACAAAGGTTTCATGATCAGTCCCGCGAATACCGATAGTAGATTCAGGGGTGGTGATACGATAACTCTTTTTGTTCCTTTGCCCAATTAAACCGGTAATGGCGCGGATTCCGCCTTTCAACAACGAAAAGAAGCTTCTTTCGCTGCCGTCTTCCTCGCCGCTGAATATGAAGCTGTCGAATTTGAGCTGTGAATCTGGGCGTATGACGATATAGCCGCCATCGCGCATCTTGATTTGTGCGGTGGAACCTTTGGAAGTAGTGATGGTATCAGTCTCGTTGACAACATCACCCTTTTGCAGGGCGCGCATTTGTGACGCAGAGTTGGTGATCTGAACGTTGCCATTCACGAAGAGTACGTGGCCGGCGATTCCAGCGTGAGCTCCCCGGCTTAGGAACATCAAACATACTGTCAGGATGACCCCTAGTATGAGGATAGTGTCGTTGGCGGTATTCATGATTTGCACCTCGCTTAAATTAATTCACCGGAAATCCCGGCGAACTGTCAAAGAAACGTCCGTCCTGTCATAGCTGTAGATGGGGATATTGGAAATATTTCTCGAATAGATTACCTGTGGGCGCAACACCCATCGACCGCCCAAATGCATATTCAAACCGGCGATCAGGTCATAGAAACGATCATCGCGCTGGCGCAGAAACAGCGGATTTACCTTGTCGTAATGGCCAATCTGTGCTCCGGAATTGATAAACATCGTCGATTTGCCCGCGAACAGCGTCTGGCCTCCTATGCGCAATCCGTTGAACCGCTTTGCACCATCGGCACGCCCGCCCTCGGGCGTAGCCAAAGTGATGATGTTTGATATATCCGTTTCCGTGCCGTGGTACAGGCTTCCAAACAGCGTCGACTTTCCATCCGGCTTTACATGCAACCAGCCGGCACCCAAGACCTGCTGGTTGTAATCATTCACCTGCATGACCGCTTCAAGATATCGATACTGGGCATACTGCCCAAATGCCTTGAACTGATTGCTGGGACTGAACACATGGCTCCAATCCGCATTCAGGCCGTTGATGTCGCTATAGTGAGACACACCAAGATTGTACCGGCCCCCGAATGCGCCGACGCGCAGGCGCTCGTTTTTTGTGCCCAGCATCACGCCGGTCTGCGCATCCAGACCAAGCGTATCAAATCCCTTTTGTATGCGATTGTTGCGCTGCCACAGGTCTGCCGCGGCATACAAGCTCCAGTTGGTGTCCAGACTGCGAGTGATCGCCCCGCCCAGGGCCAGCCCATAGTAATTGTCCGACGCCTGTATGCTGGTTGAATCGAGCGGATAACTCGATGCAAAATAATCAACATATATCTGGGACTGGCTGGTGGAGTAATTTACATTGCTATCGTATCCAACCATGCCTTCGACATATCCGGTCACATGGGTCAGCTTGCTTCCTTCCTGCACGGCAATCGCATCGAGGTATTTCTGAATGGTAAGGCGCGCCGCTTCTGAAGGATGCTGTTTCAATACCGTAGCGAATTCCGTCCTGGCCCGCGGCATGTCTCCCAGTTGATAATATGCCCGCGCCATGTCCAGTCGCGCGGCGGCAAAATCCGGGTTGACCGCCAGAGCCCGCTCAAAGGCCAGTGTCGCCTTGTCAGGTTTACCGCTGTCCAGCGCGGCTATCCCGATCAAATAATCGAAACGCGGTTCACCGGAATGATTGAACTCGAGCGGTTCCAATAGAATATAGGCATCTGCTGGATTGCCATTCTTGATCAGTGTATCGGCCTCATCCAGCTGCTTTCCATAGTCAGCGATTCCGGCGGGTTTCTGGGTTATCGGTTCGATGCCATGACGGCCCGATCTTTGCCCCGTTTCCTGCGCATATGCTCCGCATGCCGCCGACATCAATCCAAAGCACACCGACGTCAGCATGATGCCGACGCGGCTTTTATCGTAAAGGAAGCGGCTACTTATGGCATTCATGGCCATCTTCGTTTTCGCTCCCTTGATGCGGCCGGGTTTGTCGGGATTGTTCAAGTGCATCATCCGGATTCCGATCATCATCCTGGTGATCGGAGCCGCATCCCGGGTTGACCGGTGGAGGAGGTGAAGACATCGAAAGGGCGGCAGCCACGGGATACGCGTACGAAACTGCGTCCCATGCGATCCCGTAGTCGTAGACAAGTGCGGTAAACGTTGTGGTCCCGGATAAGGTATGTACTCCTGGGGCTACCTGTATCGTTCCTGAAGAGTAAGTGCTGGTGCCGCCCAACTGCGCGAAGAGCGCAGGATTCACCACCATGTTGTCCAGCTTCAAATTTGCCAGCGAAGCAGTTTCGGTAACGATGTTCATATAGGCCCCCTGCGTTCCGGCAAGACCGTGTACACCGAAAGTCGCATCAGACACCCCCATTTCTGCCGGCGTAACGAGAACCATGCTCGGGTCGCCTTTGGCCGATGCATCGTCGGAATAACCATGCATGAACTGAGCTGTCAGCACCGGGTTGCTGGATACGATTTCGACGGCTCCAGTCAAGACTGCATCCGTGTATTGGCCGGCATTCAGCGTTCCGTTGATCAGTCCGGCAGGTATCGTGGTGAACGTCGTGCCATCATGGGATGCAATGACTCGCACCGTATAGCGTGCGCGTCCGCTGAATGGCGATGTGTGGAAGGTCTTGCCCCAGGCAGAGACGTCTGGAAGCTGCTCGACCAGATAGTCGCAATAATTCACTCCCGTTGGCACATCGGCGCAACGATGGCCGCTGAATACCGCAACCGGTTTGTCTGATGTCACCAGTGTTCCTGTCATATCCGCGTTGGCAGGGTTTGCCAACTGGTAGGTTTCCCCGCTGTTCAGTAACACTGTGAACAGGTTTCCTGCAGGTTTTGTCGCACCTGCGGCGCTCGGAGTGATGCTTACCGTGGTATTGTCTTGTGTGGCGACGACGGCAAATTCTGATCCGCTGTATCTGATACTGGAGCGTGACATCACGTAATACCTGGTTCCAAGGCCGGGAGTCGGCAGGGCCAGATAACCGTCGGCAGAGGTTGCGTTTTCAGAAACAACATGCACGGAGACGGGCAACTGTGCAGTGATATGGATTCCTTTGGGTTCGACCGTTTCGTTGGAAGTTAATACGACGGCAGGATCGAGCGTGATTACGGTTTCAGCTCCTGCCGCAACGGAAAATGGCGTTATTGCACCGTTGAACGTCACCTCACCCGTGGTGGCGGCCGCCGCAGCCAAAATCAGTTTGTTGGAAACAGGCAAGTTATTGCATGAGGCGGGGTCGCTTACACAAAGATGATCCGGAAGCGTTAGATAGAAATCCGTTCCCACCGTTGTAATTGAGGGGGCTGGCACGGAAGGAGGTACCGGATCCGGAACATGGCCACCACCGCCACACGCGGCTAATGATACCGATAACAGTGCACTCTGAAAGATTCGCCTTGATTGATCTGAACGCACTGCAATACTCCTCTGCCTAGTTTGCAATGGCGTAATGGAGCGAATGGTTCATGCACGACGGAATACACACGGATGAACATCCGTATCGCGGTCCCGCTACCATAGTTTCCCTTAGGCCGGTGACTTTGCGTCCTTGTCTTTCGACAAGTTTGCCAAGTGATGCGGATTATTCAGTTTGTTGCGAGTGGAGTCAAAGTCCGGCCGACAAGAGGTTAAATTTGCGGATGAATGGTGAAACGGGTCAGTTTTGACAAGCTAAATCAGGCCCTTCTGAGCGAATGAGAGCGTTTGTCCGGATCCCACCACAAAATGGTCCAGTACACGCACATCCACCAGACTCAGCGCCTGCTTGAGCACATTGGTCAAAAGTTGGTCGGATTGGCTGGGCTCAGCGACACCGGAGGGATGATTATGTGCCAGGATAACTGCAGCCGCGTTATGCGCCAAGGCACGCTTGACCACTTCCCGGGGATAAACACTGGTCTGGCTTAAGGTGCCCTGAAACAGTTCTTCCGAGGCAATTACGCGATGTTGTGTATCAAGGAACAGCACCAGAAAGATTTCCTGATGTCGGCCTCCCAGCAATAGCTGCAAATAATCACGCACTGCGCGCGGCGAGTTAAGCGCATCGCCGTGCTTTAATTCCTCTTTGAGTGCACGGCGCGACATTTCCAGAACGGCTTGCAGCTGCACGAACTTGGCCTGCCCCATGCCGTGCACTGCACAGAACTCCGCCTCGCTGGCGGCAAATAATCGGGTCAGGTCGCCGAATCGGGTGACCAGCTCGCGTGCCAGGTCGACCGCGCTTTTCCCAGCCACCCCAGTGCGTAAAAAGATCGCGAGCAACTCCGCATCGGATAATGCTTCAGCACCACGGGTGATGAGTTTCTCGCGCGGACGTTCATCTTCAGGCCAGTCTGTAATTGCCATATATCCTCCCAGCCCAGACGGGCGGTTTCTTGATAATATGCGCTGCATTATGGAACAGGAAATGACAAAACGCATTGTACCGATTGACCAGCCAAACTCGGGAAACTCCATAGTCTTGGGCATCACCGGTGGTATCGCGGCCTACAAAGCGGCTGAATTGCTGCGTCTGCTGGTAAAACAGGGCATTGAAGTTCAGGTCGTTATGACCGAAGCAGCTTGCCATTTCATCACACCGACCACGATGCAGGGTTTGTCCAACAAACCTGTTTACACTGACCAGTGGGATGCTGGCGTACCGAACAATATGGCACACATTGCGCTGAGCCGCGCCGCTGATGCGATCGTGATCGCGCCTGCAAGCGCGGATTTCATCGCCAAGCTTGCACATGGATTGGCTGATGACCTGCTTTCAGCCTTGTGCCTTGCACGAAATTGCCCTTTGATTATTGCGCCTTCGATGAACCGTGAAATGTGGTTGAACCCCGCTACGCAACGCAACGTCTCACAACTGGTTGCCGACGGCGTGCATGTGCTTGGACCGGATAGCGGTGCGCAGGCGTGCGGAGAAGAAGGCCTAGGCCGGATGCGCGAAGCCGTGCAGTTGACACAGGACATTGCGGCCTTCTTTCAACCCAAACTGCTTTCCGGCAAAAAGATCCTTGTAACTGCGGGCCCCACTTACGAGGCGATAGACACGGTGCGCGGCATCACCAATCTCAGCTCCGGCAAGATGGGCTATGCGATCGCGCAAGCAGCGCTTGAACTCGGAGCCCAAGTCACCCTGATTTCCGGGCCGACATCACTCGCCAAGCCCCAAGGCGTTCGAGCAGTGGATGTGCAGAGCGCCGAACAAATGTTCGAAACAGTCAAGCAGCACGTTGGCAATTGCGATATTTTTATCGGTGTGGCAGCAGTAGCTGATTACCGCGCCGCGCAACCCGGAACACAGAAAATCAAGAGGAGCGCTGACAAACTCACGCTGGAACTGGTGCCCAACCCGGATATCCTTGCTTATGTCGCCAGCCTGCCTAAGCCGCCATTCTGTGTTGGTTTTGCGGCCGAAAGCGAAAATCTCGACGAAAATGCCGAAAAAAAGCGCCGCGCGAAAAAACTCCCCCTGCTGGTGGGCAACCTGGTGCATCAGACCGTCGGACACGACGACAACGAACTGGTACTCTTCGATGACAATGGTAACCAAACTTTACCGCGTGCCGACAAACTCACGCTGGCAAGGCTATTGATGCGGAGCATTGCAAAACGCCAACAGGAACCAATGTAATGAAACACATTGCAGTGGATGTCAAAATTCTCGACCATCGCCTGCATGAAAATATGCCGGGCTATGCGACCGCAGGGTCGGCAGGTATCGACTTGCGCGCTTGCATCGAACACAACATGGTGATCCAACCCAAACAGAGCGAGCTCATACCCAGCGGTATTGCCATCCACCTAAGCGATCCTGGTTATGCAGCGGTGATCTTGCCGCGCTCTGGCTTGGGACACAAGCATGGCATCGTACTGGGCAATCTGGTCGGGTTGATAGACTCAGATTACCAGGGGCAGATCTTCGTTTCGTTATGGAATCGAAGCCAGATACCCTTCACGCTGATGCCGATGGAGCGCATGGCCCAACTGGTGATCTTGCCGATCATGCAGGCAAAATTCAATGTCGTTGAAGAATTTCCACTGAGCGAACGCGGTAGCGGAGGATTCGGCAGCACCGGCAAACATTGAGACAATCCCCCAAAAACGGGAAATTCAGCCGCGTTCGATCACTGCCTCGATTTCTGCAAACGTATGTGCCAGTTCGAAGCTCTGAACCTGGGCTCCCAACTGGCGGGCGATCTGAGTTATGGAGAACAGGCCACACACCGCTTGCTTGCCATCCGCGCCCTCAGACACCACCAGCGCATGTTGCCGGTGAGCCTTTTTCAGGCTCGCGACGATTTGGCCGACTTGGGCATTTCGCACGTCTTCAATTTTCAATACTTCCAGTTCGCGCTGAGTCGTCATGATGTCACGCACCATGATGTCGGCATGGGTTCCGCCCATGTTTTGCAAAAAACGCATCGGCTTTTCACCCAATACATCGGTCGCCGTCAATAAGCCCGCTACCTGATCATTGTCGTCCAGTACCAACAACAGACGCACCCCATAGCGGATCATCTTGGCATTGGCCTTGTCCATCGAAGTCTTGGCGCGCACACTCACCACCGAAACCTTGCTCAGATCGGTCATCACATTGATTGCCGGATCGCCCAGCTTGACATGATCGGGAAGTTTCTGGACCGGGCGCACAAAAGTTGAACCTCCTTTCAACAAGGTTGTTTTCAGCGCGCTGTATTCTTTGGTCAAGACATGTCTCCTAATTATTCGATCGGATGCTTATCTGTGCATGTACTGGTGATATGCCGGATGATTCTTGGGTGCAGGAAGGTAGCTCGCCAGCTCATTGAGCGCCATTGTGTATACCTCGCGTTTGAATTCGATCACGGCGGAGATATCCAGCCAATAGTTATTCCAGCGCCACGCATCAAACTCGGGGTGCGGACTGGCACGCAGGCAGACATCACAATCACGACCGATCAGCCGCAACAGGAACCAGATCTGCTTTTGCCCGCGATAGCCCCCGCGCGACTCCCGCTTGCTCCAGCTCTGCGGAATCTCGTAACGCATCCAGTCCCTGGTGCGTCCAAGTATTTTCACATGCTCCGGCAACAAGCCGACTTCCTCGTGCAACTCGCGATACATCGCTTGTTCGGGGGTTTCGCCCTGCTGAATGCCCCCCTGCGGGAACTGCCATGAATGCTGCCTGACCCGCTTGCCCCAAAGCACCTGATTCTTGTCATTCGTGATGATAATGCCGACATTCGGGCGGTAGCCGTCTCGGTCTATCATTTGTCACTCAATTCGGTTAATTTCAATGGGCCGATTCTTTCACATTTCCGCTTCAATGAAAAGAGAATCAGCCATTTAAAAGTTTCATAGCATACCGGAATCCGGGCATTCCCTGTAAAATCGCAAACTCGCTTTTTTAAAAATAAGGGCGTATCCAACCATGCGTGTCTCACAATTTTTTATCTCCACTCTCAAAGAGGCCCCTTCCGAAGCCGAAATCGCCAGCCATAAACTTATGATGCGGGGCGGGTACATCAAAAAATTGGCCAGCGGTTTGTACACCTGGATGCCGCTTGGATTACGCGTGTTGCGCAAGGTGGAACAAATCGTACGCGAGGAAATGGATCGCAGTGGTGCGATTGAGTTACTGATGCCTGCCATCCAGCCTGCCGAACTTTGGCAGGAAAGCGGACGCTGGGAGGTGTTCGGTCCCCAGATGCTGAAAATCAGGGACAGACACGACAACCAATTCTGTTTCGGCCCCACCCACGAAGAGGTGATCACCGACATCGCGCGCCGCGAAATTCGCAGCTACCGGCAACTACCTGTCAACTTTTATCAGATCCAGACCAAATTCCGCGACGAGGTACGTCCGCGTTTCGGCGTGATGCGCGCGCGTGAATTCCTGATGAAGGATGCGTATTCATTCCATGCCGATTATAAGAGCCTAGAGCAGACTTACCTCGTCATGCATGAGGCTTACTCGCGCATTTTTACCCGCCTTGGATTGAAGTTCCGCGCGGTCGCGGCGGATACCGGTGCGATTGGCGGAAGCGGCTCGCACGAGTTCCATGTGCTGGCTGATTCGGGAGAGGACGCGCTGGCCTATTGCCCCACTTCAGATTACGCCGCGAATGTGGAGCTGGCTGAAGCCGTTGCACCTAGTGGACCGCGAACCGTTGCCACCCAATCGATGAAGAAGGTCTCCACACCGGGCCAAAAGAGCATCGAAGAGGTCGCGGCATTTTTCAATGTCTCACACCGACAGATACTCAAATGCATCGCAGTGGTCGGTGAAATCGGCGGCTTTACCCTGTTGTTGTTGCGCGGAGACCATGCCCTGAACGAAGTCAAGGCAAGCAAGATAGCGGCACTGGGAAAATTTCGCTTTGCAACGGAAGAAGAAATCGAGCAAAACATGGGTTGCCGCGCTGGTTATATCGGACCGGTGAACACGCAAGTGAACCTACTTGCAGATCGTGCGGCCGCCGCGTTGACCGACTTCGTTTGCGGTGCAAATGAAGCCGGCTTCCACTATATCGGGGCGAATTTCGGGCGGGACATCCGGCTGGATGAAACCAATGTGCACGATCTGCGCAACGTGGTTACGGGCGATGCTTCGCCGGATGGAAAAGGCATACTGGAGATCCGCCGCGGTATCGAAGTCGGGCATATCTTCCAGTTGCGCACCAAGTATGCCGAAGCCCTGAAAGCCACTTTTCTGGACGCGCAAGGCAGGGCGCAAATCATCGAAATGGGCTGCTACGGCATCGGTGTGTCACGCATCGTCGCTGCTGCCATCGAGCAAAACCATGACGAGCGCGGAATTGCGTTGCCGGCCGCGATGGCGCCCTTCCAGATCGTCATCGTGCCGATCGGCATGGGTAGGAGCGATGCGGTGCGCGGAGCGGCCGAACTTTGTTATACCCAGTTGCACAATGCCGGAATCGAAGTGCTGCTGGATGACCGCGACGAGCGTCCTGGTGTCATGTTTGCGGACATGGAACTGATCGGCATTCCCCATCGCATCGTCATCGGCGAGCGCGGCTTGAAGGACGGCATGCTGGAATATCAGGCGAGAACCGATGCCGCTGCGCAATCTATCCCCTTGCAAAATGCGCTGGAGTTCGTAAAATCAAAGCTATGCGAGTGAACCTGCAGTCACTTCCTCACTATTTAGCTCAGACCTCGTTTGTGGCAGGGTTATTGTTTACCTGCCTGGCGCACGCGGGCGGGCAAATTTATGCTCCGCTTTCCGCCAGCGTGCGTGCTGTTCTGCAACATAGCGTGTCAGATCAGGCCCCGCTTAAACTGGCTTTCGCCTCCCAATATGAAGCCGACTATTGGCTGAATGAAATGTCGCGCCGGTTGGAGAAAACCATGCAGGATGCCGAATACCGCATGAATTTTATAAAGACCGTGCATTATGAAGCCACCCGTGCAGGTCTTGACCCGCAACTGGTACTGGGTTTGATCGAAGTGGAGAGCAGTTTTAATAAGTACGCGGTATCCAAATCAGGGGCTCGCGGCTATATGCAGGTGATGCCCTTCTGGGTAAAGGAAATCGGCACAAAGGGACAAGACTTGTTCCATATGCGCGTCAACCTCCGCTACGGTTGTACCATCCTGCGATATTATCTGGACATGGAAAAGGGTGATTTATATCGCGCCCTGGGGCGTTACAACGGCACTCTGGGTAGACCGGAATATCCGAATCTGGTGCGTGCCGCCTGGCACAACCACTGGACAATGCAGCCACGCCGCACTGTCAGCTTTAGTTACTCGCCACCCAATTGATCTATTACTTCTTGATATAGGCCTCGATACCGGCGCGCGTAACTTCACCCGCCTGATAGTGCACCTGTTCGCCATTGGGGTTATACAAATAACTGGCAGGCAGAACTTCCACAGCGCCAATCTGGTCAGTGACCTTGCGATTGCCCATGACCACCGGATAGCTGATCCCATGCTCCCGATCAAAGTCAGAGACTTTCTTGCTTGAACCTGAATCAATTGCGATTCCGATAACCACAAGATCCTTGCCATGATGTGCATTATGCAAACTGACCAGTTCGGGTATTTCGTCCAGGCAAGGCGGACACCAACTCGCCCAGTAGCTCACCAGCACCCACTTCCCCCGATAATCCGCCAGGCGGTGTACTTTTCCATGCATATCTGTCAGCGAAAATTCCCCAGCGTAGTTGGGCATAGCGCATAGCAGCAACATGGCGCATAGCCCGGCGTGCAAACACCTTGTTACCATAGATAAATCCTTCCGTTATTACCCGAGGGATTTGCGATATCTGCCTTGGATAAGCGTTCAGTGGCCAAGCTTCCCTGTATCTTTGGTTTCATTTTCTCCCTTGTCGGATCCCGAACCAGCAGCATGGCTGAAATATTGCGCCAAAGTTATCAAAGCGATGCTTGCCCCCAAATAGACCAAGTCCAGTGGCACGGTCAGTTTCATGTTAAGCGCTTTTTCAAACAACGTAACAATCAAAATCATAATAATAACCTTGGCCAGGCGTGACTTCAGTTCATCCAGATTATTAATGATCAGTATCTTGCTGGATGATTTACTTCCTTTTGCCTGGTCGATATCGCTGATGAACAATTCGTATAGTCCAAACGAGAACATCAACATCACCGTCGCGAGCAGGTAACCGTCCACCACATCGACGATGTGTGTGACAGTACCGTCATACATCGCCTTGCGCGCCTCTTCAGACAGGCCGGGTTCGGCATAATGCAGCGCGTGTGAAATCAGGTACATCACATCTACGGTAACCATGTAGAAGATCGTGAGGCCTGCCAGCAGGCTGCCGATCACCGCGGCGATAATCACAAAACGGCTATTCCACAACGTTGCTTCAAATATCGATTCTATAATTTTCATCATCTCTCCCGGTTTGCTGCTTTAAAACGACGCGCATTAGAACTCATTCCGCCATATCGGACAAATAATCAGGCAGAGTTGCGTGAAAATAGCTCCTGCACAGAGAGATCCGTGGATTTCTCAAACTTACCTGTGTAAGACACTAGCCATTGCTGCAAGGGGTCGTCATCGTGTTTTGCTGGTATTGATGCGGGGTTCATCACGAACAAGCGCAACAATTCAGGGGTACGAATATGTCTTGGATCGCGTACCAAAAGCCAGCCACTCCCTTCGGCCTTGCGAACGATGTCGGCGCTCGCAAGTTTTTCGAGGATGATTTCCAGCACGTCATAGCCGACACGCAAAGTCTTTGATAATTCTGGAAAAGTGGTCACCTTACCCTGCTCCAAGCACTTGGACATGATTCTCAGCACACGCAGAGCATCGAGCAAAAGCGCAGTTGGCGTCAAGTTCAGCGAATACGGTGTACGCCAATGCGACAATGATGCCGCAATCACCGCTCCAAACAATATGATCAGCCACGACAAATATATCCACAACAGGAAAATCGGGACGCTCGCAAACGCACCGTATATCAATTTGTATGTCGGAAAATTGCTGATGTAGTACCCGAACATGCGGTTCATGAATTCAAAGGCGATTGCCGCCACGAAAGCACCAAACAATGCGTGTTTGCGCGGAACATAACGGTTGGGCACCAGACGAAACAACAGGTAGAACGCCATCGTGGCAAACAGGGCAGGCAATATCTTGAGAGCGCCCACGCCGAAAATCGGTATGTGTTTGGCGTAACCCATAGACAACCCGACCAACCATGAAGTAAGCGACAAACTTGCCCCCATGAGCAATGGCGAAAGTGTGAGCACCGCCCAATAGACCACCAAGCGCTTGACCAGGGGACGTGGTCGGGCTACGCGCCAAATGACATTAAAGGCCTTGTCTATGGTCAGCATCATCTGCATGGCCGTCAAAGCCAGGAATCCGATGCCTAACGTTGTAAGTCGTGCCGCGCTTTCGGCGAACTGCTGCATGTACTGGGTGATGATCACTCCGGCGGTATCCGGCACCAAATTGGTAAGCAGGTAGACTTTGACCTTTGCGGAAAAATCCTCAAAAACGGGGAATGCCGAGAACATGGTCAACGCAATGGTTATCAGCGGAACCAGTGACAATAACGTGGTGAACGTCAAGCTGGCGGCGGCTTGAGAACAGCGATCCTCCATGAAACGTGCTGCAATGAAGCGAACCAAAGAAATGGCATCGCGCAAATTTTTTCGCATGTCCCGATCGTTTCTTTATAATGTCCATATGATAACCGACAAAGAAATCCTCGTGCTGTATTACAGCCAGCATGGCGCGACACGTCAAATGGCGCAGTTGATTGCGCGCGGTGTTGAACAAGTAACTGGGGTGCTGGCACGTCTTCGCACCGTTCCAAAAGTATCCACTGTGTGCGAAACGACTGAACCTGATATCCCCGACAGCGGCGCACCCTATGTGGAATTGCGCGATCTCGAGGAATGTATCGGCTTGGCTCTGGGAAGTCCGACGCGTTTCGGCAACATGGCTTCCGCAATGAAATACTTTTGGGACGGTACAGGCGGCCTGTGGATGAAACACACGCTGGTCGGCAAACCCGCGGCACTGTTCACTTCCACTGGCACCATGCATGGCGGTCAGGAAAGCACCTTGCTGTCGATGATGTTGCCATTGTTGCATCACGGCATGGTTATCGTCGGTCTCCCCTACTCCGAGCCGGACCTATCCGGCACACAAAGTGGCGGCACGCCTTATGGCGCAAGCCATGTGGCGGGCATCACCGATGACCGGGCGATTTCCGAATCCGAAAAGAAACTATGCCTCGCGTTGGGCCGCAGGCTGTCAGAGGTCGCGCTGAAACTATCCGCATGATTGCACGCGAAGCCCGTCAAACGCTGCGCGCCCACCGCTATGGGGCATTGGGAACATTGTCGAAGAAATTGGATGGCTACCCTTTTGGCTCGATAACACCCTACTTGGTGGATCACGATGGCAGTCTTCTCATCCTCATCAGCATCCTCGCCGAGCACACCAAAAACATACTGCACGACCCGCGCGTCAGCGTGATCACCCATGACCAGCGCGACCCGCATATCCTGTCCCAGGGGCGGGTGACCGTGATTGGCAATGCCGAACCGGAGCAAAAACGGAAAACGGCGGGACTGCGCTATTTACGCTATTTCCCCGAAGCTCAGACTTACCTCGCGATGCATGATTTTGCTTTCTTCCGCATACGACCCGTTGCCATCCGTTATATAGGCGGTTTCGGGAAGATACGCTGGGTCGATATTAAGAAATACGCCGTCGCATGCGCAGAACAATTTGCACGTCAGGAAGAATCCCTGCTCGCGGAGTTAAACGCGAAGTCTAAGACGACCGTTCGCAAACTGCTGCAACAACGGTATGGTATCGAAGCGGCGGACATGCGGGCCATCGGGCTGGATTGCGACGGTCTGGATATTCGCAGTGGCGAACAAGTTTGGCGACTGGACTATCCGGAAGCGGCAACAGAACCGTCACTCGACGCTTTGCGCCTTATGAGCGGTTAAAGCCGAATTCCGGCTTTAACCGCGCGACTGAAGCGATCAGAATCGGATCCCAAGTTTGGCGCTATAGGATTGATCCGAGCCGGTCTTGTCATATTCCAAGGCCACGTTCATGAACAGGAATTTTAAATTGCCTCCAATAAAGTACTTAAATTGATTGAAGGATTCCTTGGTCAAAGTCGGAATTCCATTAGGAGTGCTGTCAGACCAGACTTCGCCTAACCCGGCATACGGTGTGAATATCGTGATCCCTTTGGAAATGGAAACGTCCAGACCCTTGGTGTTGAACGAGAGCTGATCCACGCCGGTCATCTGGGTGTAGGACCCGCGAATTGCGACCGCCGGGGTGGCCGTGCCGCCTTCGATGAACGCGTAGCGTATCTCTCCGCCGTAGACTTTGATATTGGTGCTCGGTGCTTCGGAATAGACAGCGCCCAAATCGATATTGAAGGGCAGGCCAACAAACACGTGCAGTTTGGGGAGAACCACAGAGCTCGAAGTGAAAGTGCCACTTGTGGCAGTGGTCCAGAGTGCAGGGTCTTGCAGTTTCGTCTCGGTCGCTTCGATGCCCAGGTCGAAGCCGAGTATGCCCAGCGGTTCCGCAGGCGTGACGGGCTTATAACTCACTGCCGAACTGATATCTTCGGAAAATGTCTTGAATTGGGACTGGGTCAAACTGCCGATACTATCGATATTGCCCGCCCAAACCGGCTGCACAAAACAGACCAGGACGCACAACAATGCTGTGATACTCTTCATGATGATGACCTTCCGCGTGGTTAGTGGTATCTCAATAATTTACGATGCCAGCATAGCGCACTTGTCGTTTCCGTGTCCACCGGGCCCAGACGATATCTATACTAGGTTGCCCATATAAAACAAAAGGGTCGGCAATATGTGCCAACCCTTTAAATTCCCTTCCCAGATCAAAGCAGACGATTTTAATCAAGAAAACATTACTTCGTTAGACCGCCCATAATTGATCAAGGCAAATCCAGAAATACTTATCCTGATCCGGTCCAGATACAGTTTTGGAATCGGGACCTGAGCCAGACTAATTATTTTTTTCTATTCCATTGCCCATCATCCATAATGATGATGAGTCCGGTGAGGAGGAACATGCAAATAAAAAATATCGCTACGGCCATTTTCACTCTCCCTTTTAGTTAACAAACTTCATAACATCGAAACATGCATAACACAGGCCCTGAAACGCAAAGCAATTGCGTTTAACCGCCTTCGACCTATTCATCAAGATGCCATCAACTCAGTAAACTATAACATTTTGGTTCATTATAAACCAAGTTTTGCTGTATGGTTATATTTTGCAACCTTACCAGAATCTCCTTCCCAAAGCCCCATATCTTTTAAAGGAAGCAGCGCTGGCATGCGTATTCGATCACTCCAGCCAGACCAGTGCTGTTCAAACTTGGGGATGCGCCCGCTCCTGCTTGCTGTGCAATTTGTTCAACGCATTCAGGTAGGCCTTGGCAGATGCCACCACGATGTCTGTATCGGCGCCCTGTCCGTTCACGATACGCCCGCCTTTGGACAGGCGCACCGTCACCTCGCCCTGCGCATCCGTGCCGCTGGTGATGTTGTTCACCGAATACAATTGCAATTCGGCACCACTATTGACGATCTGCTCGATCGCTTTGAAAGTGGCGTCCACCGGACCGCCCCCTTGGGCATCAGCTTGGAGATCCTTGCCGCTTATGCTCATCACCACGCGCGCCACCGGAAGCACGCCGGTTTCTGAATGAGCGCCCATGGCTACCAGACGGTAATATTCGCTGACCTTCGACACCGCTTCTTCGCTTACCAAGGCCTGCAAATCCTCGTCGAATATTTCATTCTTCCGGTCCGCCAATTCCTTGAAGCGCTGGAATGCCGCATTGAAGGCTTCTTCACTCGGGAATTCGATATTCAGCGCCGCGAAACGCTGGCGCAAGGCATTGCGTCCGGAAAGTTTACCCAAGGTCAACTTGTTGGCATTCCATCCCACATCTTCGGCGCGCATGATTTCATAGGTCTCGCGGTGCTTGATCACCCCATCCTGATGAATGCCGGATTCATGGGCGAACGCATTCGCGCCAACGATTGCCTTGTTCGGCTGCACCGGGTAGCCGGTGATACTAGAGATCAGCTTGGAAGTCGGCACGATCTGCGCGGTGTTGATACGCGTATCGAGATTGAATATATCGCGGCGGGTCTTCACCGCCATCACGATTTCTTCCAAAGCAGCATTGCCAGCACGCTCACCAAGGCCGTTGATGGTACATTCCACCTGGCGCGCGCCGTTCATCACCGCGGACAATGAATTTGCCACGGCCAGACCCAGATCATTGTGACAGTGGGTCGACCAGACGACCTTATCCGAGTTCGGCACCCGTTCGATCAACTCACGGATACGTTCCCCCCAGGCAGCGGGAATCGAGTAACCCACCGTGTCGGGGACATTCAGAGTAGTAGCCCCGGCCTGGATCACCGCATCGAACACCCGAACCAGGAAATCCATGTCCGAGCGCACTGCATCCTCGGCGGAAAATTCGACGTTATCGGTATATTCAAGCGCCCACTTCACCGCGCTCACTGCCCGTTCGACCACCTGGTCCTCGTTCATGCGCAACTTGTGCTGCATATGAATCGGGCTGGTGGCGATAAAGGTATGGATACGGCCCGACTCGGCCGGCTTGATTGCTTCTCCGGCACGGCGCACGTCGTTCTCGATCGCGCGGGCCAACGAACATACCGTCGAATCCTTGATGATTTTCGCAATCGCATTCACCGCCTCGAAGTCTCCCGGACTAGCAGCGGCAAACCCTGCCTCGATGATGTCCACACCCAGTTTTTCCAGTTGACGTGCGATACGGATCTTCATTTCCCTGGTCATTGCCGCCCCCGGACTCTGCTCGCCGTCGCGCAAGGTGGTATCAAAAATTATCAATTTATCGTTCATGATCAACTCCAATGCCAAATAGATTAAGCCTGCGGAACCGATACGGATTCCGCGCATGTTTAAACTTACAGAAGGAATGATTAGCGCGCGTTGCGCAGCAGCAGCGCAGCCAGCAGGCTGAACGTGGAGTGGAGTCTTGCGATGTGCGTTGAGAAGTGCATGGGCGAAATATAACCAGTTTTGCCGCGTCACGCAATAGGCTGCTGCTTCCGGCGTTTCCGCCAAATCCACAACACGTAACCGGACATTGCATAGCACATGAACAAGCCGAACAGCACGCCAGGCGGATAACTGGAAATAAAAATGAAGAACAATGCCGCCAGGAAGATTGCTACAAACGGCACGCTTTTGCGCATATTGATATCCTTGAAACTGTAAAATGGCAGACTGCTGACCATGCTCAACCCGACGAACACCGTCAATCCCCATGCATACCAGCTTATATCTCTAACTTTCAGAAATTCGGCATTGTCCGAAATAACCCAGACGAAGCCGGCAACCAAGGCGGCAGCAGCCGGGCTGGGCAAACCCTGGAAAAAGCGTTTGTCCACCACGTCAATATTGGTGTTGAAGCGCGCCAGCCTCAGCGCAGTCGCCGCGCAATAGATGAAGGCGGCAAACCACCCCCATTTTCCCAATCCTTTCAAAGCCCATTCGTATACCACCAAGGACGGAGCGACACCGAACGAAACCATGTCTGAAAGACTGTCATATTCCGCGCCGAATTCGCTTTGTGTATGCGTCAACCGGGCCACGCGCCCATCCAGTCCATCCAGCACCATGGCAATGAAGATGGCAACCGCCGAATATTCAAAATGTTCGTTCATCGCCTGCACAATGGCATAGAAGCCGGCAAATAAAGCTCCGGTGGTGAACAGATTGGGCAGCAGATAGATTCCTCGCTTGCGCAGATTCATCGTCTTGCGTGATTTGAATTCGTTCATACAGCTAGACTATCAGCTTTGCTGCATCACTGCCAGGATGGTCCTGGTTGCCGACACCTTGTCGCCGATGCTGACTTTCACGCTGGCTTCCAAAGGCAGATATACATCCAAACGCGATCCGAAACGGATGAAGCCATAGCGTTGTCCGCGCGTCAGCACGTCGCCGGTTTTGACGTAGCACAGAATACGACGCGCGATCAGGCCCGCCACTTGCACCGAGGTAATGTCCTTCCCGTCAGGCGTTCTCAGCCAGATGGCGTTGCGCTCGTTCTCAGTCGATGCCTTGTCCAGATCGGCATTCACGAATTTTCCGGGGAAATACCAGACCTGCTGAACCGTCCCGTCTACCGGACTGCGATTGGAATGCACGTTGAACACGTTCATGAACACGCTGACCTTTATTGCTTCGCGTCGCACGTATGGATCGTTCACGCGTTCAACCGCCACGATACGCCCGTCCGCCGGGGACAATACTGCGCCGGCGTCCCGGGGAATTTCACGCGGCGGATCCCGGAAAAATTGCAGAATGAACAGCGCGATGAACCACAACGGAATCGACCAGTACGCACACCATGTAGTGGCTAAAATCGCCAATATGATCGAGATAGCCAGGAACGGCCAGCCCTCGCGGGCAATGATTGGATGGGGGTATTTGTTCATTGATTTGTCGGACGCGGGGTCGGGCGAAAACCAAGGCCTAGCCTACGGCCAGCATCTGATGGTTGTCCCTAGTTTTTTGATTGATCGACCAGTTTGTTCTTGCTGATCCACGGCATCATTGCCCGCAACTGCCCGCCTACCTGCTCGATCGGGTGCGCGGCATTCAGGCGTCGACGCGCAGTCATTTCCGGATAGTTGGTTCGCCCCTCCATGATGAATTTTTTGGCATAGGAGCCATTCTGAATATTCTTCAGGCATTCCTTCATGGCGGCGCGAGACTCGGCGCCAATCACGCGCTGACCCGTCACATATTCGCCGTATTCCGCGTTGTTCGAAATCGAGTAATTCATGTTGGCAATGCCGCCCTCGTACAACAGATCCACGATCAGTTTCAATTCGTGCAGGCATTCAAAGTAAGCCATTTCCGGAGCGTAGCCCGCTTCGGTAAGAGTTTCGAATCCGGCCTTGACCAGTTCCACCGCCCCTCCGCACAACACGGATTGTTCGCCGAACAGATCAGTCTCGGTTTCTTCCCTGAAATTGGTCTCGATCACCCCGCCCTTGGTCCCCCCGATGGCCGCCGCATAGGACAAGGCGATATCGCGTGCCTTGCCGGATTTATCCTGATATACGGCGATCAGAGTCGGGACACCGCCACCCTTGAGATATTCCGAGCGCACGGTATGGCCCGGTCCCTTCGGTGCAATCATGATCACATCCACATCATCACCGGGTACGATCTGGTTGTAATGAATGTTGAATCCATGTGCAAATGCCAGTGAAGCGCCTTTCTTGAGATTAGGGGCCACCGATTTGTAGTAGACATCCGGCTGCTGTTCATCCGGAAGCAGGATCATCACCACATCAGCGTTTTTCACCGCTTCGGCGATTTCCATCACCTGGTGCCCGGCACTGGAAGCCTTGTTCCACGAGGCACCGGCTTTGCGCAATCCGACGGTCACATTTACGCCTGATTCCTTAAGATTCTGGGCATGTGCATGACCTTGCGAACCATAACCCACAATGGTGACATTATGTTTCTTGATCAGTGACAGGTCAGCGTCTTTATCGTAATAAACTTTCATATTGCCCTCTTAAAATATCGATTAAAGTTTTAAAATGCGTTCGCCGCGCCCGATACCAGAAGCGCCGGTACGCACAGTTTCAAGTATCCGGTTGTGTTCTATTGCCTGCAAAAACCCATCCAGCCTGGCGCAGGTATCAGTCAGCTCGATGGTACAAGTGCGGTCAGAAACATCGATAACGCGCCCCTGATAAGTATCCGTGATTCTTTTCAATTTTTCGTCCAAGGTCCCCTCTATACTTACCTTGACCAGCATCAGCTCCCGCTCCAGATGCCCGCCTTCGCTCAGGTCCATCACTGCTGCAACGTCTATCAGCTTGTTAAGCTGCTTGTTGATCTGCTCGATGACAGCATCCGAACCGCTGGTGACTATGGTCATGCGCGACAACGTCGGGTCTTCCGTTGGGGCAACGGCAAGCGACTCGATATTATAGCCGCGCGCCGAGAACAAACCCGCCACACGGGATAACGCACCCGCCTCGTTTTCCATCAGCAGGGAAATGATATGCCGCATTACAGATCCTCCGACAGGATCACTTCCGACAATCCCTTGCCACCCGGCACCATCGGAAAGACGTTTTCGGTCGGATCGGTCTGGAAATCCATGAACACTAGATCGTTCTTGCGGGAAAAGGCTTCCTTCAACGCGGGCTCCACTTCAGATGGTTTATCAATGCGTATGCCTACATGCCCATAAGCCTCGGCCAATTTCACGAAGTCCGGCAACGCGTCCATGTAGGACTCGGCATAGCGGTTACCATGGAAGAACTCCTGCCATTGCCGCACCATGCCCAGATACCGGTTGTTTAGCGACACTACTTTGATTGGCAGGTGAAATTGCTTGCAGGTGGAAAGTTCCTGGATGTTCATCTGGATACTTCCCTCGCCCGTCACACAGGCGACAGTTGCGCCGGGGTTAATCAGTTGAACTCCCATCGCGGCCGGCAGGCCAAAACCCATGGTTCCCAGACCGCCGGAATTGATCCAGCGACGCGGTTTGTTGAACTTGTAGTATTGCGCTGCCCACATTTGATGCTGGCCGACATCCGAAGTGACAAATGCCTCGCCTCCGGTAATTTCGCAGAGTTTTTCGATTACGAATTGCGGTTTGATGATTTCCGTGGAATTCTTGTAGCGCAACCCGCCACCCTTGATTCGCCATTCATTTATTTGGTTCCACCATGCAGTCAAATTAGCCTCATCAAACTTCTGTTTGTTGTTGTGCAATTCTGCCAAGATTTGGTCTAGCACCGACTTCAATTCGCCCACTAACGGCACATCAACTTTGACTCGCTTGGCAATGGAGGAAGGGTCGATATCAATGTGGATGATTTTGCGCGGTATTTGGGCAAAATGTTCTACATTGCCGACCACCCGGTCATCAAAGCGCGCGCCCACGGCCAAAAGCACGTCGCAATGCTGCATCGCCATACACGCCTCATAAGTGCCGTGCATACCCGGCATGCCCAAAAATTGTTTATCGCTGGCGGGATAAGCGCCCAAACCCATCAGCGTGGTGGTACACGGGAAACCAAGCAGGCGGACCAGTTCCGTCAATTGCGACGAAGCACCGGACAACACCACCCCACCCCCGCTATAAATCATTGGGCGTTTGGATTGCAGCAACAATTGCACTGCCTGCTTCACCAGCGCACTGTCACCCTTACCCGCCGGGTTATATGAACGGATACTGATATTGTCCGGGTACATGAATTCAGCTTTTTGATTGGATATGTCTTTTGGAATATCAACCAGAACCGGCCCCGGACGGCCTGACTTGGCCAGATAAAATGCCTTCTTGATGGTTGAAGCGATGTTCTTTACGTCTTTGACCAGAAAATTGTGCTTGACACAGGGGCGGGTTATACCGACTGCATCAACTTCCTGGAAAGCATCTTCTCCGATGGCATAACTCGGAACCTGACCGCTGATCACCACCAAGGGGATCGAGTCCATATAGGCCGTGGCAATCCCGGTAACCGCATTGGTGATCCCGGGGCCCGAGGTGACCAGCGCCACACCCACCTTCTCTGAGGAGCGCGCATAGCCATCGGCAGCATGAATGGCTGCTTGTTCATGGCGCACCAGGACATGCTTGACCTTATCCTGCTGAAACAGCGCGTCATAGATATGCAGCACCGCCCCGCCAGGGTAACCGAATATGTATTCGACTTCCTCTTCCTGCAAACAGCGGACCGCAATTTCCGCGCCAGTCAACTCCATCGCAAATACCTTAAAATTAGACGAAATAGAACCATGTAAGATAATGGTTGGCAGCGCTTTGGTCAACTTTTGCCGTGCTGGCAAAATGGTTTCAAGCGGTAATGGCGGCATTTTGCTACCATGCGTACACTTGGCAAAAGGTGAAAATCTGAGTACTTCCGCCGAATTAAACCAGTTTCTCAGCAGTGTTGAGCGCCGCGCATACAAGCATGCGGTATTTGCCGTTCGTGACGATCACATCGCGCTGGACATCGTTCAAGACGCGATGCTCAAACTGGCCGAAAAATATGGCGACAAGCCTGCCGATCAACTGCCAATGTTGTTCCAGCGCATCTTGCAGAACACCATTCGTGATCATTATCGCAGGTCAAAAGTTCGTTCTTACTGGATTACACTTTTTTCCGGACTGCAATCCAAACAAGGTGAGGACGAATTCGACCCGTTGGATATACTTGAAGATGGCGAAAATCAATCCACCCCTCCTGTACCCGACGAGTCTTTGCAACAAAAGCAGATAATTGCCCTAGTCGAACAAGCCCTTGCCAAACTACCTGCGCGTCAACGGGAAGCATTCCTGTTGCGTTACTGGGAGGGACTGGACACCACCGAAACAGCCGCGGCGATGGGATGCACCGAGGGTAGCGTAAAAACTCATTGTTCTCGGGCTGTTCATGCACTCGCTGTCTCGCTAAAATCTAAAGGAATAGAACTACCATGACCAACGAACTGGATCCCCAAAAGATAGCCCAATTGCTTACGCAGGGCGCCCATCAAATGGATGCCGGTACCGTATCGGCATTGGTCAACGCTCGCCAAAACGCCCTGAAAAGACATTTCGAGCGTGTTTCCATTTCTACCCTTACCCAGGCTTCCGGTCATTCGCCTGTTCGCTGGATGGACCGGTTGATTTCCCGCTCAGCACAACCCTGGATAGCGGCTGGATTGCTGGTCGCAGTACTCATCGCCGGTACAAGCTACTGGCAAACCATTCAAGAACAGCAAATCGATGATACCGACTTGGCTATTCTGACGGACGAATTACCCATCGATGTGTTTGTCGATTAGAAGTCAAATTGAATTTTCTTAATCAATGCGGATTTCTTCGATAGGACTGTTCCTGGTTTTGTGCATATTCAGCACAATTGCATGCGCAGGATCGCTATCCTGGCGTGCGCTTACACCTGAACAACGCATAGCCTTGGCCCCCTTGGACCAGCAGTGGGACACCCTGCCGGAGAAACAGCGCGAACGCCTGCTCGAGACTGCCAAGCACTATTCACATATGACTCACGAACAAAAGGAACGCTACCACAAACGGTTGGTGAAATGGAGCAAGCTCACGCCGGAGCAACGCGAAGCTGCTCGTCAAAAATATCGCGCTTTCAACAATCTCCCGCCTAATGAACGTGAGAAAGTAAAGAAGATGATCAAAGAAGAACAGCTGAAAAAAACCCAGCAATCTGCAAGCGGAGTTCCCGCCACACCCCTATCCGCACAGCCGTAATCAGCGCCGTTCCGTCCACCAAAGCATGGCCATGGCAAGAAGCAAAAACATCCCGGTCATTGCCGTTGCGCTGAAGAAAGGCTGCCAATCGTTCAATGCGCCCAGGCTGGCGAACAATCGCCCGACAAAGTGAAACACAAGGCCAAGCACAATTCCCATGAATATCATCGCCCCGACCCCTCCAGCGCGACGATGATATGACGCGAATGGCAATGCCAGCAGCATCATTACAAGTAACGCGAACGGGTATGACAGCTTGTCCCACATCGCAATTTCATATCGTGCACTTTTCTGGTGGTTCTCGCGCAAGTGATCGGCATATTGATATAGACTCCATGCCGACATCTGTTCAGGAACCACCAGCAGCACGCTGAATATGCTCGGGTTCAATGCCGAATGCCATTCTTGCAGAGGTTCGGCATTAATGCTGGTGCCCGCTTCGTCGAAATTCGTTTCCAGTACATCCTCAAGCTGCCAGCGTCCATCCTCGATAAAATCGGCACGCTTGGCATTAGTGATAGACCGCAAATGATAGGTATCATCGAACCGGTAAATAACGATATTCGACAGGCTGGTATCAGGCATCACGTTCTTCACGTTCACAAAGTTGCGGTCGTCCTTGACCCATACGCCGGAGCGGAATTCTTTCAGGGTCACCTGCGCGTTTTGCGCCTTTAAACGCAATTGCTGCGCCATGCGCTCACTCGGTGGCGCGAGCAATTCACCGCAAATAAAACTCAACATCACCAAAGGCAAGGCAATCTTGAACAACGCCCCTACCATCTGCCAGATAGAAGCGCCGGAGGATCGAAAAACCGTCAGCTCAGAGCTGGCTGCCATTTGTACCAGCGCAATGATCGTGCCGATCAGAACCGCTACAGGAAACAACTCGTAAACATGGCCGGGGATGGTCAGCAACACAAACAGCAGCACGTATCCAATGTGATACTGTCCCTTTCCCATCGAATTCAATTCATGAATCAGGTCCAAGAATGAATACAACATGATGAGCGCGAGAAACACCAACCCGATGCTGAGATAGATTTCGCGCCCGAGATAACGAGTCAACAAGTTCATATCATCGGCTCACTTGCGCTCGTTGCTCGCCTATCCCGGAATGAGAAGAACCAACCGGCGCAGATCGGGAATTTGCATGCCTGTTGCTCCGATTGATCAACGAAAACAGTGTCATGCGGCGATAGAACATCAGTAACGCGACAGACAGCATTGTGATATGTATGCCCCACAATCCCAACCCTGGTGAAAGCTTGCCTTGTCCAACCCACGTGTTTGTGACGCTGATCATATTGCTATAAATCATGTACAACAAAATGGCCAAAATCAGATTCAGCGAACGGCCCGCGCGAGGATTGACGTAGCTTAGAGGAACCGCCAACAGCGCAAGTATCGTCGCGCTGATCGGCAACCCGAGCCGCCATTCCAGTTCGGAGAGATTCCAGGTTGTGGGGTTTTGCCATAACTCCATGGTCGACATGGTACGCAACTGGGGATCGACCCGTTTGACTGGCACCGCATCGATGCGCATCTCATAACGCGAGAATTCCACTATGCGATAATCGCGCCGGCCCGGCGTGCCTTCATACCGCGTCCCGTTCAGCAGCACCAGGAAACGATCTCCATTGGGCAGGGTTTCCTGCAAACCTTGACGCGCCACCATTGTCGCAACTTTTCCGTCTTGATTGGATTGAACAAAGATGTTCCCTACACGGTTGGATCCGGTCTCGATATTATCAATAAAATAAACGCGGTCGGCCTGTTTGGATTCGCGGAACATCCCGGGACTCGCGGAAGTTACGTCGTCCCGGCTTTCCAATTTGTTCTTGAACTCGTCCGACTTCAACAATGCCCAGGGAGTCACCACCAGACTGAGCACCGCAACCAAACCGACTACGGGAACGGCAAACCATAAGACCGGGCGTATCCAGCGGGTCAGGCCGATCCCGGAACAAAACCACACCACCATCTCGCTGTCCCGATAACTGCGCGATAAGGTTAACAGGATGGATATGAATAAACTGATGGAAAGCAGTACAGGAAGATAATTCATGGCGCTGAAACCCAGCAGGGCCAATACCCCGTCCACTGCTATTTCTCCGCTGACTGCGTAACTTAGCAGGCGAATCAGCTGGCTGACGACAATAATACCGAGCAAGACCGAGAATACCAGCAAACCGTTGCCGGCAAGTTCGTTCACCAGCGTTCGATGAAAAATCCCCGAGCGCGATGGTTTTGACTTTATACGGTAAGTTTGCGGATAATCGGGCATCTGGAAGGTGGATTTTTCAATTGGGGGCAACGCGTGGAATTTAGCATAAAACAAAGCAGTCCGGAAAAGCAGCGCAGCGATTGTGTCGTCGTTGGCGTATATGAAGGCGGCAAACTTTCGCCGACTGCACAATCGCTGGACAAAGCGACATCGCATCCTTTAAGCGATCTCGTCTCGCGGGGAGACATGAATGGAAAGGCCGGCAGCACCTTGATGCTGCATCGTGTTGCCAATATTCCTGCGCAACGGGTGCTGATGGTAGGCTTGGGTAAATCCACCGAATTCGGCGCAAAGCAGTACCTTGAGGTGTTGCGCGCCGCTTTGGGCGCGTTGCAAAATACCGCCTGCAAAGACGCCGCGCTGTACTTGACCGACTTGCCCGTCAAGGACCGCGACGAAGCCTGGAGAATCATGCAGGCGGTGCTGGCCGCAGCGGAATCCGCTTATCGGAGCGACCATCTCAAGAGCAAGCCCGCCGACGCGCCGGTACTGCGCAAAATCCTGCTTGGCTGCGCCGGCAAACCCGGCAACACGGCTCAGGCAGCGCTCAGCCGAGCCGGCGCTATCGCACACGGCATGAAGTTGACCAAGGATTTGGGAAATTTGCCGGGTAACATCTGCACGCCGACTTACCTGGCTGACCAGGCCAGAATTCTGGCCAAAACCCACATGCTGAAGGCAACTATCCTCGAAGAAAAGGACATGCAAAAACTCGGGATGCATTCCCTGCTGTCGGTGACCCGCGGTAGCCGCCAGCCTGCCAAACTGATCACACTGGAATACCGGGGCGGGAACAAAAAGCAGAAGCCTGTCGTGCTGGTCGGCAAAGGCATCACCTTTGATAGCGGCGGGATATCTCTTAAACCCGGCGCGGATATGGACGAGATGAAATACGACATGTGTGGCGCGGCCAGTGTGCTCGGCACGATGCAGGCGGTAGCAGAGATGGGCTTGAAGATGAATGTAGTCGGGGTGATCCCGAGTTGTGAAAACATGCCCGACGGTGCGGCAAGCAAGCCGGGCGATATCGTGAAGAGCATGTCAGGCCAGACCATAGAAATCCTCAACACCGATGCGGAAGGCCGCCTGATCCTGTGCGACGCCCTCACCTACTCCAAGAAATTCGATCCGGACACCGTTATCGACATCGCCACCCTTACAGGCGCATGTGTCATTGCGTTAGGCCATGTCGCCACCGGACTGTACAGCAATGAAGATGAGCTCGCCAGGGAATTGCTGGAGGCCGGTGATCGCTCTTATGACCGCGCATGGCAGCTGCCGCTGTGGGATGACTACCAGCAACAGCTCGACAGCAACTTCGCCGACATGCAGAACATCGGCGGCCGGGCCGGGGGCAGCATCACCGCCGCATGCTTCCTGTCACGCTTCACCAAGGGTTACCGCTGGGCACATCTGGATATCGCGGGAACCGCATGGAAATCCGGCAAGGAAAAGGGCGCAACCGGACGGCCAGTTCCGTTGCTTTCCCAGTATCTGATCAACCGCGCTCAAGCTTGAAATCAATGATCCAAAAACGATGACCAAGATTGATTTTTATACCGGCTCCGCCGACAAGCTCCGCACTGCTTGCCAGTTAAGCCACAAGGCGATGCAGAACGGAATGCGCACGGTCCTCAGCACGCCGGATTCCTCCACCCACGATGCCCTGGACAAGCTGCTCTGGCACTATCCTGCCACTGCCTTTATTCCGCACTGCAGGAGCGACGCAGGGGAGGCCGATCAGATGCCTGTCATCCTTAATCTGGGTAGCGACCGGTTCCCCCACCGTGACCTGCTGATCAGTCTGCATAATGAATGTGTTCCATTTTTCAGCCGCTTCGAGCGAGTCATCGAGATCATCGGCAACGATGAAGAAGACAGCCGCATGGGACGTGAACGTTTCAAGTTCTATCGGGACCGCGGCTATGAGCTGCGCCATTTTGATTTATCCGGAACCTGAATCGCATGGCATCGAAACAACAACCGGAAGCCGATCTAGCCGCCAATCCATCCTCACCTGCGCCGACGATCGGTGAAACGACGCTGAGCGGCTTGCCGGTTCTCACCGAGGTGATCGATAAAGCCGACACCTATCTGCCGCGCTTATTGACAGAGGATGAAATTCAGCAACTTTTGCCGCGGATTGAGGCGCATATCGAAGCCTTGTTCACTAAAAAGCTCGGTCTCCAACTCGAGCAACTGCAACGGCAGGCTATCGAACAGGCAATTCGCGAGCTAAAAGCCGAACTTCCGGAATTGCTCCATGATGCGCTGTATTCGTATCTCGATTCCTCCGAGTAGCAGTCGTTTTGCAGCTCAATCCGTGAATTGACGCAGGCTTCCCGCGAGCGAGTAGCCTGCCTTTGGTATAATCGCGCCCGTTATAAAATGCTCGGACATGCGGCTTACCGTGACGCAGAACAATGAAACTCGAAAAAAGTTTTGAACCGAAGGGTATCGAAGCGCGCTGGTATCCCAAGTGGGAAGAATCCGGCTACTTCAAAGCCGGGCTCGATCCGTCAAAAAAGGAAAACTTCTGCATCTTGCTGCCGCCGCCCAACGTGACCGGCACGCTGCACATGGGGCACGGTTTCAACCAGACCCTGATGGATGCGCTGACCCGTTACCATCGCATGAAGGGCGACGACACACTGTGGCAGCCTGGCACCGACCACGCCGGCATCGCTACGCAGATCGTGGTCGAACGCCAGCTCGATGCGCAAGGCATCTCGCGCCACGAGCTGGGCCGCGAGAAATTCATCGAAAAGGTGTGGGAGTGGAAGAAATATTCCGGCGACACCATCACGCGCCAGATGCGCCGCCTCGGTACCTCGCCAGACTGGTCGCGCGAACGTTTCACGATGGACCAAGGCTTGTCGCGCTCAGTCACCGAAACCTTCGTGCGCCTGTACAACGAAGGACTTATCTATCGCGGCAAGCGTCTGGTGAACTGGGACCCGAAACTACACACCGCGGTGTCCGACCTGGAAGTGGTACAGGAAGAGGAAGACGGCTTCATGTGGCACATCCGCTACCCGCTGGCCGAAAAAGACAGCGCGCGCGGACTAACGCATCTCACCGTCGCCACCACCCGCCCGGAAACCATGCTCGGCGACGTCGCGGTGATGGTGCATCCGGAAGACGAACGTTATAAACACCTAATCGGCAAGAAAGTTAGACTGCCGCTATGCGGGCGAGACATTCCCATCATCGCAGACGAATACGTGGACAAGGAATTCGGAACGGGCGTGGTGAAGGTCACACCCGCGCACGACTTCAACGACTATGCTATCGGACAACGGCATGAGCTTGATAAAATTATCGTCCTTGATCTGAATGGGCATATACCCGCAACTGCGCAGGTTTTTGCTGCAAGTGGCCAATCAAAACAATCTATTGATCTACCTAGAAACCTAATCAATTTGGAACGCTTTGTCGCACGCAAACAAATCATCGCGGACCTTGAAACGGCAGGTCTTTTTGAGAAAGCTGAAAAGCATAAACTCAAGGTGCCGCGCGGTGATCGCACCCATGTGGTGATTGAACCGATGTTGACCGACCAATGGTTCGTTGCAATGAGCAAATCTGGTAACGGCGTCAAGAGTATTACTGAGCAGGCGCTCGAATGCGTAGCCTCCGGCGAAATCAAGTTCCATCCGGAAAACTGGGTGAACACCTACAATCAGTGGCTGAACAACATCCAGGACTGGTGCATCTCACGCCAACTGTGGTGGGGACATCAAATACCTGCATGGTATGACGCATGGGGTATTCCTTATGTGGGACACGATGAAAATGAAGCACTAGACCAGTTCAACAAAACTTTAGCTAGGTTGGAAAAAACTGATATCGATAAACAAGCAATTATGTTGGTTAAAGAAAAAGGGCTTACGCGCGATCCCGATGTACTCGACACCTGGTTCTCGTCCGCGTTGTGGCCTTTCTCCACGCTAGACTGGGTTGAGGGTAAACCATTCGAGCAACAGAATGCCTTCGTGCAGAAATATCTGCCCTCATCGGTGCTGGTCACCGGCTTCGACATCATCTTTTTCTGGGTGGCGCGCATGGTGATGATGACCAAGCACATCACCGGCAAGATCCCATTCCGGGATGTCTATGTGCACGGTTTGATCCGCGACGCGGAAGGGCACAAGATGTCGAAGTCCAAGGGCAACGTGCTCGATCCGATCGACCTGATCGACGGCATCGGTATCGACGAGCTGGTTAAGAAACGCACCACCGGGCTGATGAACCCGAAAGACGCTCCGAAAATCGAAAAGCGCACGCGCAAGGAATTCCCCAATGGCATCCCGGCCTTCGGCACCGATGCATTGCGCTTCACCTTCGCCTCGCTTGCCTCACCGGGCCGCGACCTCAAGTTCGACATGCAGCGCTGCGAAGGCTATCGCAACTTCTGCAACAAGCTTTGGAATGCCGCGCGTTACGTACTGATGAACTGCGAGGGGCAGGATGTCGGACTGGAATTGAAGGCGCCGCTGGAATTCTCTGCGGCAGATCGCTGGATGATCAGCATGTTGCAGCTGGCCGAAGCGGAAATGGCGGCACATTTCGCAGACTATCGTTTCGACATGGCCGCGCGCACGGTGTACGAACTGGTGTGGAACAACTATTGCGACTGGTATGTGGAACTGGCCAAGGTGCAGATCACCAACGGCAACGAGGCCGCACGGCGCGCCACGCGGCGCACCCTGGTGCGCGTGCTGGAGACGATTTTGCGGCTCGCACATCCGATCATCCCGTTCATCACGGAAGAACTGTGGCAGTCGGTCGCTCCATTGGCCGGCAGGAAGGGCGACAGCATCATGCTGCAAGCCTACCCCATGACCGATCGCAGCAGGATCGATCAAGCCGCCATCGCGGAGATCGCCCTGCTGCAAGAACTCATCACCGCCTGCCGCAGTCTGCGCAGTGAGATGAACCTGTCACCCGCCACGCGCGTCCCACTGATTGCGTCAGGCGACACGGCGGCATTGAGTAAGCTGGCCCCATACATCGAAAGCCTGGCAAAACTCGGTGAAATTCGCATCGTTGCCGAATTGCCTGAAGGCGATGCGCCCGTATCCATTGTCGGCCGCTTCAAGCTGATGCTGAAAGTGGAGATCGATGTCGCCGCCGAGCGCGAGCGTCTAAACAAGGAGATTGCCCGCCAGACTGGCGAGATCGCCAAGGCGGAGGCCAAACTCGGCAATGAAAGCTTCGTCGCCCGTGCCCCGGCAGCAGTGGTAGCGCAAGAAAACAAGCGCCTAGAAGGGTTCCGCGCAACCCTGGTGCAGCTTCAGGCACAACGCAAAAAGTTGGGCTAATTCAGCGGCGGCGAATCAGGAACACGAACTCACCGTTTTGCATCGCGGAAGACAACAATTCATTGCCGGTCTGGGCGCAGAATTCCTCGAAGTCCCTGGGCGATCCCTTGTCGGTTGCAACTATTCTGATAATTTGTCCGCTGTCCATTTGCGACAACGATTTTGTCGCGCGCAGTATAGGTAGCGGACAGGCCAACTGTCGGGCGTCCAGTTCCACATCATAATTCATGACTCAATCGGAAGCCCGGCCCGGGCCCATGCCGAGATTCCGCCCTGCAGGTTATATGCGTCGGTAAATCCATTCGCGGCGGCAAACGCGGCAGCTTGCGCGGAACGACCGCCCGACTGGCAATAGAATACAGTGGTAGCATGTTTGTCCATCCCGGCCAAGCGCATCGGCAACAAGTGCAGCGGCAAGGGATCCCCCTGCGGGATTTTGCCGCGCGCTACTTCTGCATCCGTACGCACATCCAGCAACAGCAGGCCGCCCTGCTCCATCATTGCCTGCAGCTCGAAGATGGTAATATTCTTGAATCCGTTCATGCTCATTGAACTAGGCATCTTCCTGTTCGACTTCGGCTTTATTGTTATCTGCGAGCAAATGCGAGATTCGTGTGTTCGCAACCGACAAACGCTTTACCAGCATGCGCAAGAACGCATCACCGAATTGCAGACGGCATCCTGCCGTTGCGTGTGTCAGCGTTTCGGGATTGATCTCGATCAGAACTGCGTCGCTCTTGGCGATCACGTCGGTGCTGCGCTTGAAGTCACGCTCAAGCAGATGCGCCATTTCGCCAAAACAATCTCCCCGATGTAACAGGCTCAACAACCTCCCCTGCTTGCTCACGCGCACCGTACCTTGTGCGATGACATAGAAGGAGCTGCCGCTTTCGTCTTCATGCAGAATGTATTCAGATTTCGGTACCTTGCGCCATTCGCTGACACGCAACACCTCCCATAATTCCACGTCACTGAAATTCTTGAAGAACATCAGACTTCGCAACGTATCGAACTTTTCCGTATCGAAAATATCCTTCTTGGCGGGCGCAGAATGACTGGTAAAAACGACCAGATCATTCGCAAATTCCTCCCAGGTCTGGTAGCGTTTGACGGTATCCTTCTCCATGGCGCGCAACACGATCTTGTCTAGATCAGGCGGAGTTTCCGGGCGAAACGAGCTGGGGGGCGAAGGTTCAATGTTGATGATGTGATAAATCATGCTGACATTATTGCTCGCGTCAAACGGCAGCTTTCCGGTCAGCAGCTTGTACATTACCACCCCCAGCGAATAGATGTCAGTCTGATGGGTCAGCTTCAGTTCCTTGACTTGTTCTGGCGACATATAGGCGGGAGAGCCCACGCCGCTGACTTGCGTGGTTTGCTGGTTCTGGACCGCTGCAGAGCCGAAGTCGGAAATCTTGATTTCACTCTCGCCCTGCAGCAGGATATTGGCCGGTTTGATGTCGCGATGAATTACACCCTGTTGCTGTGCGTATTCGAGCGCTTTGCAGCATTTATAAATTATTTCCGCGATGGTGTTGATCGGCAACAATGTATCGACCTCAGCGTACTGCTCAAGCGTGGTACCCTCGACATATTCCATCACTACGTAATTCACATCGCCCTCCATCTCCGCATCCAGAATCTTTGCGATATGCGGATGGGACAACTTCCCGGCCAGCGATGCCTCGGTCAGCAGGAGTTTGCGATAAAGTTTGGCCCGATCCGGGTCGTGCAGCATTCCAAGATCGAATAACTTGATGGCGACCTGCTGTTTGTTGAAGGGATCGATCGCGAGGTAGACCGTGCTGGTCGCGCCTTTCCCGAGTACTCGTACAATCTTGTATTTGCCTATTTTGTCCATATATCCAATAAAGATTCATTAAACTTGCCAATTCTGCTCATTTTGCATAACGCTGTCTATACGGGATGAATACACTTTGAAACAATTGCAGGGTTTACGGTGTGAACCGCAGGAAAAAACTACTATCATAGCGACCATGAGAATTCTGACACCGCTGTTTCTGTTGCTGTGCTTTTCACCCTATGCGTTGAGCGATGGCCTTCCCGACCTGGGCGATGTCTCTCAGGCCGCGCTTACCCCGTTGCAGGAACGCCAGATCGGGCAACAAAGCATGATGCAGATTATTGCCAGCAAACAATATCTGGATGACCCCGAGATCAATGACTATCTCAATCAGCTGGGTGGAAAACTGGTCGAAAACAGCCCCGAACCATCCCTCGATTTTGAATTTTTCGCGGTCAATGATTACAGCGTCAATGCATTCGCCCTGCCGGGCGGCTTTGTCGGTGTCAATGCAGGTCTGATACTCGTAACGCAAAGCGAATCTGAATTGGCATCCGTGCTTGCCCACGAAATCTCACACGTCACGCAACACCATTTGGCGCGCATGATAGATGCGCAGCGTGGCACTGGACTGATCTCAATGGCGGCCATTGCGGCAGCCATACTGGCTGCACGCACCAACCCTCAGGTCACCGAGGCTGCAATCGCCAGTGTGCAGGCAGGCAATATACAACAGCAGCTTAATTATACCCGCTCGTATGAACAGGAAGCGGATCGAATCGGCTTGCAGCTGTTGCAAAAATCCGGGTTCGACACCCACGCCATGCCTGAATTCTTGCAGCGCCTGCAAAAAGCTACACAGCTGACGGACGGCAATGCGCCCAATTACATGCGCACCCACCCGATCACCAGCGACCGTATCGCGGAAATTGAAAATCGTATACATGACCAGCCCTACCGGCTGATCCCGGATAGCCTGGATTTTCAACTGGTGCGAACCAAGCTCATCGCCGCACAAAAGACCGCACCGGACGCCATCGCTTATTTCAGCGATGCACTGGGATCGCAAAATTACGGCAATCCTATCGCACAGCGTTATGGACTGGTAAGAGCACTGTTGCGCAATAACCAGATCGAGCGTGCCAGCCGCGAGTTTACGCTGTTGCGTAAGCAGGCGGACGCCAGTCCTGTGTACAGGAATGACCCCATGATAGCGACTCTCGAAGGGCAAGTGCTGCGCTCGAATAGGAATTACCCCGGAGCACTGGCATTTTACCGTACTGCTGTGCAGAATTTCCCGCACCATCGCGCCCTGATCTACGATTACACCGACCTGCTTTTGCAAAATAACCATGCGGAACTTGCCGTCAAACTGCTCGCCGAACAACTCGCTCGCTACCCCAGGGACACCACGCTATACGATTTACAGGCCAGGGCCTATGCCATGCAAGGCAAAGCACTTGAACAGCATCAGGCACAAGCCTACAGTTATGCTTGGCAGGGCAATCTTTACGCGGCGATCGAACAACTCGAAATGGCAAAACAGGCCGGCGGCAACTTTTACCAGCTTTCTGCAATAGAGAGCGACTTGCGCGAATTGCGCGGGATGCTGGACGCGAGCGGTAGAAGGTAAAATATGGTGCGGTTACCTTTTCCATGCTGAGACTTGGGAACCGGTAACTAATGGTTACTCAGAAAATCAGGGGGGTGATTCGCACTTGGCCGTGCTACCGGTCGTGGAAACACACTTTTTTGTTGTAGTGTGGCACTTGTTGCACTATTTTGTATCTGGAATAAAACAGGCTGTGTACGATATTTTGATGTGTAGCTCATAGCGGTAGTGATTGAATAACCACCTGTTCTACCAAGTAGCTAGAAACACAACCATTTTGTCAGTGAAATCATCTTTATGGCCTGCTTCCACTTATGCTGCCTGCCTGAATGAAAAATTTTCGCTTAATTATAGATATTCAGTATATGCATTGATTTAAATGCGCGGGTCTGCTCGACCAGGCTACTAAATTGTTTTGACGGGCTTTTGCCGGGATTGCCTTTCCTTGTTTATGTTAAGAGGGAATCGACACGTATTTTCACGGGTATATTCTTGTGTCAATAAAACTCCACTTCAGTATTGAACCAATCAAGTATCATAATGTTGCTCCGTCCATGTTTATGGATTAAATAACGTGGTGAATCGTGACTTTTTGGGACAGGATTGCTTTCAAGGCATCTTGATCCTGAACATACCGTAATCGGCATCAGTTTAAAGAATTCTTCAAGAGGTTATTTGATGGGAATCCTAGATCGTTTTCGATCCGCCGGCAAAGCCGCTGGCGACGCCGGCGATAAATCAGGCACGCCCGAACAGGATGCGCAGCGTTTGATCGAGGAAGGCCATGCCCATGAGGCGGGTGGCCGGATGGATGAAGCCATGCAATGCTATCTGGATGCCATCCGGCGTGCGCCGAAATCGGCACGCGCGCACCTTAATCTCGGCAACGCCCTGCTGGCGAAAGGAGACTTGGACGGCGCACTGGATGCTTTCAAGACTGCGATCAAGCTTAAACCGGATTATGCCGAGGTGCATTGCGCTCTGGGCGTCGCCTTGAAAGAACTCGGACAACTGGAGGACGCGGTGTCCAGTTACAAAAGAGCAATAGCACTCGACCCTGATTTGGTCGAGGCCCGTAGCAATCTTGGCCAGATATCCAATGAGCTATTCTACACAGGCAATGTTCTGGCAAGCCAGGGACAGCTGGAAAACGCCGTTGAAATCTATCACCAGGCCCTGGAAATCAACCCGGATATTGCCGAGGTACACTGCAATCTTGGACTTGCAAGTCAGGAGCTCGGATTGCTTGATGAAGCGGTGGCGCATTATCGGCTTGCGCTGGAGATCAAACCCGATTTGGCCGAGGCCCATTGCAATCTTGGCAGCGCTTTTCACAAGCTCAGTGAGTTCGAAAATGCGGTGGCAAGTTATCAGCGCGCCGTGGATATACAACCTGGTTTTGTCGAAGCGCATTGCAATCTTGGGGTTGCGCTACAAAAGATTGGTCAGTTTGATGGCGCAATAGCGAGTTACCGGCGGGCACTGGAGTTGAAGCCCAATTACGCCGAGGCATATAGCAATCTGGGGCTTGCACTGCAAAGTATCGGCCAGTTGGAAGGCGCGGTAGCGAATTACCAGCGGGCATTGGAGATCAAACCGGATTTGCATCAGGCACGCAGCGAGTTGTTGTATACCCTGAATTTCTCCGCCAGCCATACCCCTTCGTATTATCTTGGCCAGGCTCGCGAGTTTGGCCGATTCGTCGCCAAAGCGGCGGGAACACGTTTTTCTTCCTGGCAGTGCAAGGCACGGCCAAAACGATTGCGTGTCGGGCTGGTGTCCGGCGATTTGCGGATTCATCCGGTGGGTTACTTTCTGGAAGGACTGTTGCCGCAGATCGATCCTGACCGCATCGAATTGATCGCATATCCGAACCACTACAAGGAAGACGAGCTCACTGCACGTATCCGCCCCTGTTTTTCCGCGTGGGAACCGGTGTTCGGCAAAAGCGATGAAGCCGCAGCACATTTGATACATGACGACGGGGTACATGTCCTGCTGGATGTTTCCAGCCATACCGGGAACAACCGCTTGCCCATGTTCGCCTGGAAGCCCGCGCCGGTGCAGGCCACATGGCTCGGATTGCCGTCCACGAGCGGGCTGGCAGAAATGGATTATGTACTGGGTGACCCCTATGCCATTCCAGCCGAATTTGATAGCCACTTTTCAGAAACCGTGTGGCGTATGCCGGAAAGCTGCCTGTGCCTTGCTGTCCCCGACTCCCCTGTGAAGGTGGCTCCTTTGCCGGCACTTACCGCAGGATATGTGACCTTTGGGAGTTTCAATCACCTGACCAAAATGACCGATGAGGTGGTAGATGTGTGGGCACGCGTGCTTAAATCTGTGCCGAATTCACGGCTGTTTCTGAAGACTCAACAGTTGGGAGATCCAGCAGTGTGCGAGAAGACGCGCCAGCGTTTTGTTTCCCGCGGTATTGCTCCCGAGCGGCTGCTCATGAGCGGAACGCTTGCGTCCCGCGATGACCATTTGGCCACATACAATAAAGTGGATATCGCTTTGGACACCTTCCCCTATACCGGGGTCACCACCAGCGTGGAAGCTTTGTGGATGGGGGTGCCAGTGCTGAACATGCTTGGCGATCGGTTCATTACATGCACAGCGGGAAGCATCGCCCGCAATGCCGGGTTGCCTGACTGGATAGCGGCTGATCAAGACAACTATGTGGCCAAAGCGGTCGCGTTCACTTCCGATCTTGAGCGCCTTGCAACCATGCGCGCCGGTTTGCGCCAGCAGGTACTCGCATCCCCGTTATTCGACGCCCCGCGTTTTGCGCGGAATTTCGAGGATGCGCTATGGGGAATGTGGGAAAATTATCAAGCCAAATAGCCAGGGCCCGCGCGCCTGCCCTTTTTAAGACCTGAACTTGAATTTACCTTGAGCGATTTTCTATACAGAAATACCCGATTTGTCCCGGAGAGATTGTGATATGGGAATCCTAGATCGTTTTCGATCTGCCGGCAAAGCTGCAGACGACATCGGCAATAATGCAGGCACGCCCGAACAGGATGCGCAGCGTTTGATCGAACAAGGCCATGCCCATGAGGCGGGTGGCCGGATGAATGAAGCGATGCAATGTTATCTGGATGCCATCCGGCGTGCGCCGAAATCGGCACGCGCGCACCTTAATCTCGGCAACGCCCTGTTGGCGAAAGGAGACTTGAAAGGCGCACTGGATGCTTTCAAGACTGCAATCAAGCACAAGCCCGATTACGCCGGTGCTTATTACAACATGGGTAACGCCTTGCTGGGCAACAGGCGAGTTGACGAGGCGGTATCAAACTACCGGCGTGCACTTGAGATCGAACCCGATTATGCCGAGGCGCATTGCGCGCTGGGTGCCGCCTTGAAGGATCTCGGCCAGTTTCAAGATGCAGTTGCGAGTTGCCGCCGCGCGCTGGAACTCGACCCCGACATGATCGAAGCGCATTACCACCTGGGTCTTGCGCTGCAGGGTTTGGGACAGCTTGAAGCCGCTGCGGCGAGTTACCGCCGTGCGGTGGAACTCAAACCCGGGCTGGTGGAAGGGCATAAGAATCTGGGGTATACGTTACAGCTCCTGGGACAGCCAGAAGGCGCGGTGGCAAGTTACCGGCGGGCGGTGGAACTCAGGCCCGATCTGTTCGAGGTGCATAACAACATCGGCCTTGCACTCCAAAATCTCGGACAGCTCGAAGATGCGGTGGCAAGTTACCGGCGTGCGGTGGAACTCAATCCCGGTCTGGTCGAAGCATATAACAACCTGGGCAACGCCCAGAAGAGGCTCGGAAAATTTCTAGACGCGGCGGCGAGCTACCGGCGTGCACTGGAGATCATGCCCGATAATGCCGATGCACATAATAATCTTGGCGTCGTGTTGCACGACCTCGGGCAATACGAAGAGGCGCTGGCAAGTTATCAGCGTGCGCTGAGAATCAAACCGGGCTATGCCGAGGCACATTGCAATCTTGGCGCCACGCTCAAGGAGCAAGGCAAACTCGCCGAGGCTGCAGCCAGTTACAGACGGGCGCTGGAGATCAAACCCGACCTTGCCGATGCCCACAGCAACCTGGGAGTCGTATTGCATGACCTCGGGCAATACGACGAGGCATTGGCAAGTTACCGGCGGGCGCTGGAAATCAATCCAGGTCTGGCTGTGGCGCATAACAATCTGGGCTCCGCACTCAAGGAACAAGGCAAATTTGCCGAAGCCGACGCCAGCTATAGGCGGGCGCTGGAGATCGAGCCCGATAATGCAATATTCCGTGTGGCTCTGATGTTTAATTTGCCAATCGCACCCCCGACTGTGGCGGAATCAGAAGCGGTCCCGGAAAATTTTGACCGATCCTTGAAAGAGTTGTCCGATTGGATGCATTCTGCACCGGAACAACGCAAACAGATATCCGAAGCCCTGTGTCTGCAACCTACCTTTTTTCTTGCTTATCGCAACGGCAATCATGTCTCACTCCTGTCACGTTTTGGGGACATGATCGCAATAAACACACCTCAAGACCGGCTCGAACCTATTCCAAAGCGGAACAAGCCGCGCCTCGTGGTGGTATCAAATCATTTTCGGCGCCACTCGGTCTGGGATGTCATCCTACGGGGCCTGCTGGTAAACCTTGATCGGACGCGGTTTGAGGTTGTGCTGTACAACACGAGTAATGAAGTGGATGGAGAAACGATACTCGCCAAGTCCCTGGCAGATGCCTGGAGGGATTTCCGCTCGGTGCCCGGCTTGGCCGGCTGGCTGGAAGCAATGGCGGCAGATCAGCCGGATGTGATCTTTTATCCCGAAATCGGCATGGATCAAATAACAATGAACTTGGCCACCTGCCGTCTTGCCCCGTTGCAAATCGCTAGCTGGGGACATCCTATTACCACCGGATTGCCGACCATAGACTTGTATTTTTCCGGCGAACTGCTTGAACCGCCAGATGCCGATCAGCATTATCGCGAAAAGCTGGTGCGCCTGCCGGGCACGGGCTGCTGTACTGCGCCGATCAAGCTCGAGCCCGAAGGGCTGCAACGACTGTCGGCTGATCTTGCCGAGCGCCCCGGTCCGCGTTTTGTCATCGCCCAATCGCCCTTCAAATTCGATCCGGCCGATGACGCGCTCTTTGCGAGCATCGCTGCTGCAATAGGCGAATGCACGTTTATCCTGGTCAGCGACCCGAAGCTCCCATGGGCGATGGAGCGTCTGATTGACAGGCTGAACCGTACATTTATCGCACTCAACCTTGACCCCGGACAGTACCTGCTGGTGGTTCCATGGATGCCTCGGGAAAAGTTTTATACACTGCTTGATATCAGCGACATTTTTCTCGATTGCCCGTCGTTTTCCGGCTATACCACGGCTTGGCAGGCAATTCAGCGGGGTTTGCCGGTGCTGACACTGGAGGGCAAATTCATGCGCCAGCGCCTGGCGGCGGGGTTGTTGCGCAAGATCGGAGCGGCCGACACCATCGCAACCTCTGCAGATGAATACGCGGCAATTGCGGAGCGTTTGGCTGCGGAATGCCGCGATCCGGAGCATCGCGAGGCCCGCCGCCGCTCGCTCAGGGCGGCAGCCCCGCTAGCGGACAATGACCTCAGCGTTGTAAGGATGTTCGAGCAGAGCCTGATCGAAGCGCTGGCGGAAAGGGGGCGGCATTTTGAATTCGGCGCTGCCAGCAACCCGCCACCGATCCCCAATGAACCGGTTATGCCCGTGATAAACCCGGCATCCGATCCTGCATGGAAAATGCTGGATGCTGACATGCATCTGCACACGCTCGATCCAGATTATGCGCCTGTCGGCCTGCTTGAAATGGTTGATCCGTTGCCGAACCGCGTCCTCGATCTGGGCTGTTTTTGCGGAGGTTCCGGAAGATGGCTGAAACGGCGTTTTCCCGGCTGTAAAGTTACGGGGATTGAAATGCTGGATAAAGCGGCGGCAATTGCCGCGCAAAGCTATGAACGCGTGATCACGGGCACTTTTGAACAGGTTGATTTCGAAAAAGCGGGCCTGAAGCCAGGCAGTTTTGACGCGATCATTGCCGCAGATGTGCTCGAGCATCTCTATAACCCCTGGCGGGCATTGCAGCGCCTCAAGCCATTATTGGCGCAAGACGGGGCGATCTATGTCAGTCTGCCTAATATACGCAATTTGAATGTGTTATCCGCGCTGGCATCGGGCGAATGGCGTTACGAAGGTGCCGGTATACTGGATGTCACCCATATCCGCTTCTTTACACTGGCGCAGGCCAGTGAAATGCTGACCCAGACCGGCTGGAAAATCAGTGATGCGCGCATGAATCCCGATCCGAGCTTGACCGACATGTTCGAGGGAAAAAATCTGGATGAGATTAAATCTCTCGGCATGGGCAATTTGAAGCTGGAAGGCCTGAAAAAGATCGATGTTGTGGAATTGATGGCGGTGCAATTCTTTATTCGCGCGGTGTAGTGAGGGCCACCATCGATGTAAATGCGCCCAGCCGGGCGCGCCAATAAAAAGCCCCTCTTGCGAGGGGCTTTCGTCTTTGGCAGCTACCCTGAATCTGCCCAGGGTAGCTGTGGCTCACCAGATTAAGCGCAGGACTTCGGCAAAATGCTGGTCGGGATTCCATTGACACCGGCAATTGCCTTGTCGCCGGCAGTTGCGGAAGAAGCCGGAGGATCAGCGGTTACATCGCCATTGTTGCAGCTCCAGGAACCATCAGCCGGGTTGTACATCATGTGCACGCTCATTGGAGTGTTGCCTGGCACGTTGTTGGTCAGCAGCCTGCTGCTGATACCGGCTGTGTTTCTGTAGTTCACCTGTATGCTGGTCCTGGTCGTATCAGGAACGCCCAAATAGGCGACGTATTTACCATCAACAATGCCGACCACTTCGGAGGACGTCGGATTAGCAGTCGTCGTAGACACAACAAAGAAACTGCCGTTGGATGTATACAGCTCAGTGAGCGGAGTTTTCAATCCGTCCATCAGAGTGAATCCTTCCGCAGCTTGCGCACGGGCGGTGTAATCGCCGTAGGCAGGGATCGCCACGGCAGCCAGAATACCGATGATCGCAACCACGATCATCAGCTCGATCAGGGTAAAACCCTTTTGAATATTTTTCATCATGATAGGAAGCTCCTTAGAATTTGATTGAACACACAAAAATCATGTGTCGGGCTATATAACGCAATAGCCGTGCCAGCAATACAATCGATTGTTTTTATTATGCTTTATATTATTCCCGGATAAATATATAGGTGATATCTTGCTGAATGCTGTCACTAACTGACAAATATTGTCAGTTAGTCCCCCCCGGCCATAAAAACTAGGTGACTCCGGGAATTTTGCCGAGATCCACGTTGTCGATTTGTTCCGGCGCCAGAAATTGCCTGGCGTAATCGAGATAGACCTTTTCTCGTATAAAGACATCGAACAGATCGGGGTCGATATGTCCGCCCAGCTTGAACTTGCCGAGAATAGTCAGGGATTCGGTGAGGGTTTTGCCTTTCTTGTAAGGCCTGTCTTTGGCGGTAAGCGCTTCGAAAATATCGGCGATGCCCATGACCCGGGCTTGCACGGACATCTGTTCCCGTGTCAGGCCGCGCGGATAACCCTTGCCGTCCATGCGTTCGTGGTGGCCGCCCGCATATTCCGGGACATTCTTGAGATGCCGGGGCCAGGGCAGGGATTCCAGCATCTTGATGGTGACATCGATGTGATGGTTGATGATCTCGCGTTCCGCAGCAGTCAGGGTTCCGGCGCGTATGGTGAGATTTTCCATTTCATCCTCGCTGAGAAAATTTCCAGGCTTGCCATCGCCATCGCGCCATTGATAGCTGGCGATCTGTCGCACACGATGCTGTGCCTCGTCTGACATGGCTTCACTGCCAACATTGCAGTGATGCAAGAATTCGCGGTCTTGGTCAAGCTGCAGGATTCGCGATTTGTAGTTTTGCCGGGCAACCTCGATCTTTCGGGCATCTGCTTCCGCTGCCGCAATTTCGTTCAACATCGCGATCTCGGCATCGCGTTTGAGAACCTCGAAGCGGGTGTCAAGCAATTCAATTCGGTCAAACAGAGTGTGCAGCTTGGTAGCCTTGTCCACCACATGCACCGGTGTGGTGATCTTGCCGCAGTCATGCAGCAAACCGGCTATCTTCAATTCGTGCCGGTCTTTGTCGGTCATCACAAAATCCTTGAGTGGACCCAACTTGGTACGGTTGACCGCTTCAGCGAGCATCATGGTCAGCGCCGGGACACGCGCGCAGTGGCCGCCGGTATAGGGCGACTTGTCGTCGATCGCGGTATTGATCAGCTGGATGAAGGCCTCGAACAGCTCCTCCAGTTGGTCGATGAGATGGCGGTTCGTCAATGCAATGGCGGCCTGCGATGCGAGCGATTCCAGCAGCTGCTGGTCGTCCCGGGAGAAAGGGATGATTGCGCCGCTTTTCTGGTCTTGCGCATTGATCAACTGCAATACCCCGATTACTTCATTCTCGTGGTTCCGCATCGGCACCGTCAGAAAGGACTGGGAACGATACCCGGTCTTGGCATCGAATTTTTTTGTGCCGGAAAAATCGTAGCCCTCCGCCATATAGGCATCGGGAATATTCACGGTTTCACCGCTAAGCGCGGCGTGGCTGACCACCATAGCGTGATTGGGCTTGCCGGCGTCATCATAAAGTTGTATCGGATAAAACGTGATCGGCACGCCGCTGGTTCCGCCCATCGCCTTGTCCAGCGTGTTGTTGCGCAGGATTTCAAAACGCAGCACACGCTGTTCCTGTTCGTGCAAATAGAGGGTACCGGCGTCTGCATGAGTAATACGCATTGCCGCGACCAGTATGGTCTCCAGCAGGCTGTTCAGATCGCGTTGCTGAGACAGGGCGATGCCGATCTCATTGAGATCCTTGAGACGATCAAGCAGGTTGTCTGAAGAATGCATCCGGTTCATATTATTTGATACATACTGCACGCACCTGGTGCATGTCGGTAAGGCCCTGCAGCACCTTTTCCATGCCGTCCTGCTTCAATGTATGCATCCCTTCGTCCAGTGCGATGGCCAATAACTCGGCGACCCGGGCATGTTCCTGTATCGCCTTTTTCACCGGGTCGGTACCGATCAGCAACTCGTGCAGCCCCACACGTCCTCGATAACCGGTGCCGGAACATTTCTCGCATCCGACGGGAGAATATAATGTGAATTGACCCTTGTCATCGGCGTACAGCTTGCGCCACTCCGCATAGAGAGCCTTTATCGCAGTAGCCGGATCTTTTTTCCAGGAAGCGGTGTTGACCAGTTCCGAACTGTACTCTTCCAGCAGTTTTCTAATTTCATCGGCTGTCGCGATATGTGGCTTTTTGCAGTCGGAACACAGGCGTTTGGCCAAACGTTGCGCAAGAATTCCCAGCAATGCATCGGCAAAATTGAACGGATCCATCCCCATGTCCAGCAGGCGGATAATGGATTCCGGCGCGCTGTTGGTATGCAGCGTAGCGAACACCAGATGCCCCGTCAGTGACGCTTCGATGCCTATGGAAACCGTTTCCTTGTCGCGCATTTCGCCGACCATGATCACGTCCGGATCGGCACGCAGAAACGCGCGCATGATGGTGGGGAAATCCAGCCCGGCTTTCTTGTTGATCTGAACCTGGCGCAATCCTTTCTGAGTGATTTCCACCGGATCTTCGACAGTCCATATTTTGGTATCCGGCTTGTTGATGTATTTCAGGATGGAATGGAGGGTAGTGGTCTTGCCTGAACCGGTTGGTCCGCAGACGAAGAACAACCCGTATGGTTTGCTCACCGTCTCCTTGATCAGTTCGTTATTGCGCGGCGAGAAACCCATTTTTTCCAGTGGCAACGGCTCACCCGAGGCCAATATACGCATCACCACGTCCTCCACGCCACCCTGGGAAGGAATGGTCGCCACACGCAATTCGATATCCAGCGGGCCGAACTTCTTGAACTTGATCTTGCCATCCTGGGGTTTGCGCTTTTCGGATATATCCAGGTCGCACATGATCTTCAGGCGCGTCACCAGCGCGTTGCGGTATGTGGACGGCACTTCGATGTAATTGAGCAGCGAGCCGTCCTTGCGCACCCGAATCTGCGTTTTCGCTTTGCCCGGTCCCGGTTCCACGTGTATATCGGATGCCCCCATGCGGTAAGCGTCGACGATGACCTTGTTGACCAGTTTGACCAATTCGTTGTCTGCAGCGGCACTGACCTCATCCGTGGTAACGACACTCTCTTCTTCATCGCTTCCCATGCTGGACAAAATTTCGTCCATGGATGATTCATCGCCCGCGATGACACCGCTGCCATCTGAAGCAGCGCTTCCGCCATAGAACAAATCCAGGGTCTGCTTGAACTCGCGTTGCGAACACACACAGTAATTCAATCTGCTCTTGGAAAATATGTTGTTGACGACTCGCGAAGCCTGGATACGCTCCGGATCAGTGGTCAAAATCAGCAGACCTTCCTGGGATTCCTCCAGCGGAACCCAGTGGCTGCTTTCCACATATTCGCGCCTCAGATTTTTCAGCAACTCGGTGGGTTTGAGGCGATCGCCGCGGTACGGCTCATAAGGGACGCCAAAAAAGCTGGACAGCGCCTTGCCCAAAGCAGCCACGCTGACTTGAAACTCGTCCAGCAGCACCTCTTCGATGTCTATGCCCTTGCGCCGTGCGGTGCGCGTTGCCAACTCGAATTCTGCTGCAGAAAGCACGGCATTGGCGACCAGAAAGTCGTATTTTGTCTTGGCGGAGGTGTGCTGCTGGCGTTGGTGCTGCCGTAACGCAACGGCCATGGTTTGCGCCAATTCCTGCACACCATCCTCGATCATCGTTGTAAAAGGAACGCCCGCCTTGTTATTGATGACCTGAATGATGCCAACCAGATCGCCGCTTGCCGCATCCAGAATCGGTGCGACCAGCATCTGCTTGGTACGATATCCGGTGCGCTTGTCTACTTCCTGTAAGAATCGCAGATGCGAGCTGTACTTTGCCAGTTCCTTTTCATCGTATACATCCCTGATGTTAAGCAGCTTTTTATGCATCGCCGCATAACCTGCAAGACTCTGCTCGGCGATGGGCAGCTTGAGATCCTTGAAAGAATTGAGGCCGGTCTTTACCTTGGATACAAGCGAGATATTGTCATCGCCCACAACATAGATGGTCAGCCGATCCGCATTGAATAATGCGCAGATGTCCTTGCTGACTTCCAGCATGATTTCATCCACGTTGCCGGTGGCATGTATCTTATTGTTGACCTGGTTCAAGTTCTTCGTGAATTCGAGCCTGAGACTCATGTCGCCGACATTGCTTGCCGCTTTATTGTTCGCCATTACTGTATTCATTCCGTACCCTCGCTCGCCTCATTAGACTGCTTTATACCGGACCCGGCATCATTCCTGTTTTCAACCGGAATGTCGAAGTTTTGCGTGAAACACGTCGCCATTTTTAAAGCACGAATTCCTGGTTGTTCAACAACATCCTTGGGATCTCCCCATGCACACAATTCTCGATCTCCAGCATCGTCAACTCCAGCTCGCCCGGTTTAAGATGAGTGACGAATATTTCCACGTTGCTACGTTCAAATTTGACCAATTCCGTGGCAAGCATACTTGGGCATAGATGCTTGGAGATCACCGCCAAATCCTTTTCGCTGTTTGAAAATGCGGTCTCGATGATAAGGTAACGCAAATTTTCGATCTTGTTGACCACTTTCCATAGCGCATCATTGGTTGTGGTATCCCCGCTAAACACCAGGCTGGACTTGCCGCTGTCCAGATGATAGCCGACCGCGGGCACAACATGATTGGCGGGAACAGGAGTTACGCTGCGCCCATTCAGAACAACGGATTTGCCCAATTCTATCGGTTGATATCGCAAATACGGTTGGCGGGCATCAGGAATCTCGGTGAAATCCGGCCATATTTTCCAATTGAAAATATGCTGCCTTATGATGTCAAGCGTCTCCTCGATTGCATAAACAGTCAAAGGCCGGTCGCGCATGAAGCCGACGCTGTCGACCATGAAAGGAATGCTGGTGATATGGTCAAGATGGGAGTGGGTGACGAATACATGATCAACCATGACCAGCTCTGACAGGCTAAGTTCCCCTACCCCAGTCCCGGCATCAATCAACACGTCATGATCGAGCAGGAAAGAAGTGGTGCGCAGATTGCCACCGATTCCGCCACTGCATCCCAATACTCGGAGTTTCATCTTGACCTGTGTACCCTGAAAATTATCTGACTATTTGGTCTGGAAATCGAATACTCCGTCCCAATCCGCGTTTGGTGGATTTTTACGGAAATTGATCACCCGCTTCGTATAGATCCCGTACAGAGCGGTGTCAGGTGACATGCGTTGCAGATTCATCAGTTGCAATTCTGCCTGATCCCATTCCTGCTTGCGATACAATCGACGCACTTCATGGAATAGTCTGATTTCATCATGAAGCGCTTTGGTCGCATGATCTGCCAATGCAACCGGCTCGTAAATCGCCACGGGCTTATCTTTACCTACTACCCGCACATGGTCAAGTTCGCGATACAGGAATTCCTTAACGAGGTTCCGGGTGTTCTCGCCTACGATGATACCAACCCCGTAATGCTTGGTGAGGCTCTCCAGGCGTGATGCCAGGTTTACTTCATCGCCCATCACCGTGTAGGCAACACGAACCTCGGAGCCCATGTTGCCGACACTGACGCGTCCGCTATTGATACCCACGCCAACATGAATCTCCGGCCACCCGCGTTCCCTGAAGTGCGGTTGCAATGCTCGCAACGACGCCTGCATCTCGATACCCGCCAGAATGGCATTGCGGGCATGGTCCCTGTCCGGCAATGGCGCCCCCCAAAACGCCATGATGCAATCGCCCATATACTTGTCTATCGTGCCCCGATATTTGTAGATATCGCGCGATAACGGAGTCAAGAATTCGTTCATCAACAACGACAATTGTTTTGGATCCAAGCCTTCTGATATGGTGGTAAAACCGCGCACGTCTGAAAACAAAATGGACATTTCCCGGCTTTCGCCTTCCATCGAAACACTTTCAGGATGTTTTGCCATTTCCTCGACCACTTTGCTCGGCACATATTGACCGAATAATCTGGTTATTTGGTGTTTGGTGCGTGACTCGACGAAATATCCGTAAGACATATTCAATGCAAATAACAGGGCGATCAACAACAGGCTGTTCGCCACGGGCATCAATACATTCCCGTTCTGCCAGACAACCAAACTCATCCCCGCAGTAGTGATAAGTGTTAGCGCGGAAGCGAGGATTGCTTTTGCCGGAGTAAACAGCGGCAATAAAAAGCTCAAGGCTATGCCGATCAGCAATATCCAAACCACCTCCGCTCCCAGCATATAGGCGGGCCGCTCCTTCAGATTTTGATCGAGAATACCGGATATCATGTTCGCGTGGACTTCCACTCCCGGGAATGCCTCAGCCACAGGAGTGGATCGCAAATCCAGCAAACCGGGAGCAGTCGTTCCGATCAGAACGATCTTGTCTTTCAGTTGTGCAGGATCAACACGATCATGCAGCACATCCGTTATCGATACATATCGAAAGCTCCCTTGCCCGCCACGGTATGGGACAAACGTTGCCACATCACTATCCACCGGAATCTTCAACTTGCCGCCGGCCGCATCCAGTTCCAGCCACTCCATACCAGAATACCCGCCGGCCTTGACCTCGGCATAGCCGGGTATTAGTCTGGTTTGGCCCAGCAAGGTGCGGACCACGGCCAAAGACAGCGACTCGTAATATGCGCCGCCGTATTCAGCCAACATGGGCACACGGCGCACGCGGCCGTCAAAATCTACCAAAGGATTGAAATGTCCCGCGCCTGCAGCAGCTTCCTGCAACTCTGGAAGATTGGCCCCATAGCCATTCCAGGATGTGAATTCCACCGAATGCCCCTTGAATGTCCCTGGTGGAAAGGTCGGTTCGGGAAGCATCCCGGAAGCACGCCGGTCCGCCTGGCTGGTCAGATAGTATCCCAATACGACTTTACGATTCTTGATCTTGCTGGCAAACAATTTGTCGTACTCCAGCAGTGGCTGGATTTGGCTGAGTGTGGCTTGAAACGACGCATCGCCCTTGAGCTGATTTTGCCCGAGCTTCTGCAATACCTTCAGTCCGGAGCTCTCGTCTTTTTCGGCAAATACGACGTCAAATCCGACAACTGCCACGCCATATTCATCGAATAGCTTGTCCATCAACAAAGCCATTCGGTCACGGCCCCATGGCCATCGCCCCTCTTCCTTCAGGCTCTTTTCGTCGATGTCGACAATAACGATACGATCATCCTGCGTACGCGGCATGGTCAGCCGCAATCGATAATCGTAAATAATGGAAGAAAGCTGCTCGACGAAATCCAATCTGTAGAAACGGGCCGCACTACCGACAAAGAACAGGGATATCAGCAGTCCGATTCCAATCAGGATTGCATTTTTTTTCACGACGCTCCACGAGGAACAGAGGATGCAACCGGTATTAGGCCCGCCATTGACCAGCGGATTGTGCCAACAATTATTGCCGACTTGGCTGAATAGTTTTGCGTTGCCGTGTTCACGCTTTGCTGAGTTTCAACACCCAGATACTCTCCGACTGCCAAATAATCAGGCTGCTGTCTTATGCACACATCTAACCCTTGAAATAGAATTCCATCTTGACCCCCGCCAGCTCGATCACATCGTGTTCATTCAGTTGGTGTGCCTGACTGGAAAGTGCCTTGCCATTCACCAACGGGAAGCTCTCGCCTTCGACATGGGTAATAAAGTAACCATTCGGACGCTTGGTCAGGACCGCAACCTGTGTGCCGGGCTTGCCCAGAGTGGTGAGGTTCTTAACCAGTTCGAGTTCCTTTCCGGCATTTGGCCCGGTCAGAACTTGCACCACGGCGACCTGTTTGGAAGTTCCGGCTGGAGCAACTGCTGCGGGAGCCGCCGCAGGTTGCGCGGGTTTCACCGACCCAGTCGGGGCAGAAACAGCCGGCTTTTGCGCGTCGAACCTGCCGGTCTTGTCTGCCGCGTCTTCAAGTGTCGATTTACCGCCGGCTTTTGGTTGCATCAATCCCTGCGTAGCAGCCGATTTGCCTGCACCCATGCCGGTCGCCTGCTTGGGAGGCGTACGCAGTATCATGGTCTTTTCAAAGTCGGCAGGAGTGGTCTGGGTAATCTGGTCGTTGATGTATTTAAGCTTGTACTTGCCGATTTCGATCACATCATTGTTTTGCAGAAAATGCTTCTTGGTCGGCTTGCCGTTCACTTCCAGACCGTTGGTACTGTCCAGGTCCTCAAGGAAAGAATCGTGCAGGATCGTGACGATCGCGGCGTGCTCGCCGCTCACCGCCAGGTTGTCGATGGCGATGTCATTGTGCGGCTTGCGCCCGATGGTCATGCGCTCCTTGTTAAGGGGGTATTCCTTGATCACCGCCCCATCCATGCTGAGTATCAATTTTGCCGCCATAGTCGTTACCCTCGTACTAATTATTTCCCAAACCAACGGAGCATTTTAGCCAGCCAACCGCGCGGCGCAGCAAATTTGCCTTTAATTTTAACCAGTATTACCGAAACGTTATCACGGCCGCCATTGTCGTTCGCCATTTGTATCAACTGGTTTGCAGCAAGCGGCAAATTATTCTGCAACGCATAGATCGTCGCCTGAATATCATCGTCTTCCACCATGTCATTCAAACCGTCCGAACACAGCAGATAGATATCGCCCACCATCACCTCATGCACATGGATTTCCGGATCCAAATCCGCATCAATCCCCACCGCTCGCGTCACCAAATTCTTGTTCTTGGACAAGCGGGCATCTTCAAGACTGATCATCCCGCTGTCGATCTGTTCCTGCAAAAGGGAATGATCCCTTGTAATCGATTCCAGCGCTTCGCCGCGCAATCGGTACATACGGGAATCACCGACATGCCCCACTACCACACGGTTGTCATAAAACAGTCCGGTAACGATAGTCGTTCCCATGCCCGCATATTGTGGCTGGCTTTGTGCTGCATGGAAAATGGAAGCGTTGGCTTTCTGGATATTGCCGCGCAAAAGAGACACCCCTAGATCCTCCCCGTCTCTCTCTCCGCGTTCCACCGGGCTGGCACTCTGCAAACCGTGACTGACTTCCGTCACGACCACCGAAACGGCAATGCCGCTTGCGACTTCGCCCGCATTGTACCCTCCCATGCCATCGGCCAATACCACCAGTCCGCAGGCCGGATCACACCCTACGCTATCTTCATTGTGGGAGCGCACCATGCCTGGGTGGGTCTGGCTGAATACTTCCAATGCGTCCGCAATATTCATGTATACCCCTTTGATATGCTGGCAGCACACTGACGAAGTGCTTCGGCCATTTCAGCGCCATTGGCGTAGCGATCTCCTATCTGCTTGGCAAGAGATCGATTGATGATCGCCACCAAACATTCAGGGAGGTCCGCCCTGATGCTCAAAATATCCGTATGCGGTTCATTTGCTATCCGGAACATCAATTGCGCCATCGAATCACCTTCGAACGGAAGCTTACCACAAGCCATTTGGTACAAACTGACCCCCAGAGAAAACAGGTCTGATGCACCTTCGATCTTCTTCCCGGCAAGTTGCTCGGGTGACATGAATGAGGGCGTACCCAATACCATGCCGGTTTTTGTCTTGCTTGAGTCGGTGATGCGCGCAATCCCGAAATCGGTTACTTTGGCCGTATCCGTCTCAAAATCGTACATGATGTTTGCAGGCTTGATGTCGCGATGCACCACGTTCTGTTTGTGGGCATAATCCAGCGCATCGGCAACACGCGCAACGATACTGATCACCTTGGACAAAGGCAGTAAATTATCCGGCTTGGTATAGGGAACCAGATCTCTGCCCTTGAGAAATTCCATCGCGATGTACGCAAGGTCATGCTCTTCCCCCGCGTCATACATGGTCACGATGTTCGGGTGGTTCAGACGACCCGCCGTTTCAGCCTCGCGGAAGAAACGGGCCTTCACTTCTTCCAGTTCATCAGCCTCGAACTCCTGTGCAAGCGCCAGGGTTTTGATGGCCACGACACGACCGATCTTGGGGTCTTTGCCGAGATACACCACCCCCATCGCGCCTTTTCCGAGCTCCTTCTCGATTTCATAACGCCCCAGCATCGGTTTGGACACTCCCGCTTTGTCCAGCACCAATGTACTGGCGTTACCCTTGCCGGAAGTACCCCCGAGCATCACCGTTTCTGACATCGCCCTGGACTGCGCCAGTCGCACATCCAGATCGCGGAATTTGGGATTGTATTCCGCCATGTATTTGAATACCGACTCCGCCTTGTTGAACTGGCGCTTGCGCTCGAAATCCAGCCCCAGGTTGTAAAGCACATCCATCAAACCATCATCCATTGGCACCTTGCGGAACTTGTCGAATGCAATATCCAACTGCCCCTGACCCTGAAAAGCGAGTCCGAGCATGCGATTGCTTTCCGCAGATTCGGCGTCGGACCGTTGCTTGCCTTTCTCGGTCATCAGGAAGCGCTTGGTTGTCAGCAGCAAATGACCGACCAGCAGCAGGGTGGCGGGCAGCATCAGCTGCAACCACATCGCTTGCATCGTCATCAACATGAAGTGCGTGCCCAGCAACGTTGCAAACAATGCAGCTGTGATTACCGCACCGACGGCGGCATTCAGGCGCGGCAACACCAGAATCAGATAAGTCGCAATGATCAAAAACACGCCCAATTGCGCCAATTCAGCCCAAGCTGGGGTGACGAAGAAATCCCCTTTCAGTATGCTCGACACCGAATGCGCCAGCGTCACTACTGGAGCCATACCGGAAGAAATGGGCGTCACCTGCAAAGAACCGATACCGGCCGCCGACGCACCGATCAACACGATCTTGTCTCGGTATTTTTCTGCCGGTATCTTGCCGGTCAATACATCATAGAATGAATCCACCGGAAAAGCCGGATGGCCGTCTTTGTCCTTGTAAAAATAAGTATGCATCCGCAGGGCAGGATCGGTCGTGATCTTCTGGTTACCCAGTTGCACGCTTTCTCCCAGATTGATGCGTATATCCTTGGGCTCCAGATTGAGGCTCTTGGCTGCCAGCATCAATGAAAGCGAGGGATAATATTGATTGTAATAACCAACCACCAGTGGCTCGGTTCGTATCGCACCGTCTACGTCCGGAGAACTGTTCAGGTGCCCGATGGCCAATGCCTTGCCGCCCAATGCAGGGATCGGCAGCAATACGTTGAACGCAGGCAATGGCAGTTCCCCTGAGTTGCCGGTATCTTTTACGTTCGTGAGATTATTGCGCAGTACGTAGTCAGGCAATTCCTGATCGGGCTTACCTTGCGGCTCGCCCAACTCGAAGAACATCGCAAGCAGGACGTCATTCGCCTTTTCTATGCTATCGCTGAGTTTTTGATCGTTATCGAGATTTTGCGCGGCTTCCTGCAACAAAGCACTGAGTTGCGCCAATTCCGCCTGTACCGCAGGATCCCTCGTATCCTTGAGTTTTGAGTTGCCGATCAATTCGGCGATCTTGTATATGTAGTCCAGCCCGGCATCAACCTGAGGCTCAAAGAAAAATGCGGTATAGCCGATTACCTTGGGGTGCCCTGATCTCAGCACATCCAGCATTTGAGCATGTATCGCCCTTGGCCAAGGCCAACGACCCAGATTGGCAATGCTTTGTTCATCGATCGCAATCACCGCAATCTTGTCACTCGGGGTTCTCGAGGAAGCGACAACTCCCAAGTCATAGGCCTTGCGCTCCAGACTCTGCATCAGGTCGCTATTGGCTCCGAAAAGGAATACCAGCGCTACCAGCAAACCTACAAACCAGTCCTTCTGCCAAAACAACCACTTATTCATGCCGCCCCCAGATGCCTGTTATCGACCCCGATGCTTAATGTCGAACAAGTAATGGCGCGGATATTAATATATTTCACAACAACACACCACAATCCTTTAGATTTATTAAGAATTATCCAAAATTTCAGGTTGGGTTCCTGCCAAGATCCGAAGTATAGTTTGGCTACTTGACTAGTAGCACCGGGCAGTTTGCCAGGTGCAGAACCTTGTTCACCACCGATCCCAGCAATAATGTCTGCAACACTCCCTGACCGTGCCTGCCCATCACGATCTGATCAGCTGACTCTTCCTGGGCGTATTGCGAGATCGCTTCCGCAGGGGTACCGATGCTGATGTGGTATTGATAGGGCAATCCGGCGGCATCCAGTGCCATGCGCGCCGGCTGCAGCGCAGCCATTCCCTGTTCTCTATAATAATCGTTGATTGCTTCCTGATCGATGAACAGCTTGACATTGCCGGTAGCGACTTTCCACTGCACGTTCAGTAACAGCAGTTGCGGTGTTTCCTTTAACGCGGAGATATATCTGATTACGTGTTCGACCGCGCGTTGCGCATTGGCAGAACCATCCACTGGTAGCAGTATTTTCATATTCATTTCCTATATGATTTATTGTCGATAGCATCGTCCGCGTTTAAGGGTTTATCGGCTGCTCCTGGCGACACTACCTCGTCCACTAAATCTACCACCTCGGCCTCGATCGCATTGCGCATCGTCAACCACCTGCCGGCTACCAGCACCAAGACGGTGCAGAAGACCGGTATCAACCAGTGCAGATAATCGCGCGTCTCGACCAGCGATTCGAGCAACGTGTCGCTTACCAGCATTTCACCCGCAACATAGCCCAGCAGTGCTCCGCCGCCATAAATAACAATGGGAAAGCGGTCGATCAGCTTGAGCACCAACTGACTGCTCCATGTGATGATGGGGATGCTGATCACCAAGCCGAACACCAACAATGGGACATTGCCCTTGGCGGCCGCAGCCACACCCAGCACGTTATCCAGACTCATCACGAGGTCGGCGATGAGGATCGTCTTGACTGCCCCCAGCAGCCTTGTATCAGACTGGATCCTGACTGTGCCGTGTTCTTCTTCGGGCACGATCAGCTTGATTCCAATCCACAGCAATAGAAGCGCGCCTACCAGCTTGAGATATGGCAGCGCAAGCAGGCTGACGGCAAAGAAAGTCAGCGCGATACGCAGCACGATCGCTCCGCCCACCCCGAACAGAATACCCTTTTTGCGCAGCTCTGTAGGAAGATTGCGGCATGCCAGCGCGATCACCACCGCGTTGTCGCCGGAGAGCAGCAGATTAATCACGATGATCTTGAACACATCTACCCAGAATTGGGCCGAAGCCAGCATTTCCAGCATCAATAGCTCTTCAAGATTCTCTGCATCAGGCGCCCCATTTCGGCCGGATTGCGCGTGATATGGATGCCGCATTCCTCCATTACCGCCAATTTGCCTTCGGCCCCGCCTTGTCCCCCTGAAATAATCGCGCCCGCGTGTCCCATCCGTTTGCCGGGCGGGGCAGTCACTCCGGCAATGAATCCGACCACGGGTTTGGTCATGTTACCCTTGATCCAGCGCGCGCAATCTTCCTCATCACTTCCGCCGATTTCCCCGACCATGACTACCGCATCGGTTGCGGGGTCGTCGTTGAACAGCTTCATCACATCAACATGTTTCATTCCATTGATAGGATCGCCACCGATGCCCACGCAGGATGATTGGCCCATTCCCAACGCGGTCAGTTGACCGACCGCCTCATAGGTCAGAGTGCCGGAGCGCGAAACCACGCCGATACGTCCCTTCTTGTGTATATGGCCTGGCATGATGCCGATCTTGATCTCGTCCGGCGTGATCAACCCGGGGCAGTTCGGACCGACGAGCCGGGTTTTTTTTCCCTGCATCCTGAAGCGCGTGCGAAGCATGTCATGCACCGGGATACCTTCGGTGATGCAGATCACCAGATCAAGATCCGCATCGACCGCTTCGTCTATTGCTGCTGCCGCACCCGAGGGCGGAACGTAGATCACCGAAACGGTCGCTCCCGTCGCTTCCCTGGCTTCCCGTACCGATGCGTAAACCGGTATGCCTTCGAACAATTCGCCTGCCTTTTTCGGATTCACTCCGGCAACGAAGCAATTTGCCCCGTTCGCATAAGCCTTGCAATTGATGGTATGGAATTGGCCGACCTTGCCGGTCATCCCCTGCGTCATCACCTTGGTGTTCTTGTCAATCAGGATGGACATCATTTACTCTTCGAAGTCTTGACGGCTGCCGCTTCAACGACCTTCTGCGCGGCATCCGCCATGTCGCTGCCGGATATGATGGGCAACCCGGACTCAGCCAGGATTCTTTTCCCCAACTCCACATTGGTACCCTCCAGCCGCACCACCAGCGGGACTTTCAGATTCACCTCGCGCGCAGCCGCCACCACGCCTTCGGCAATCACATCGCACCTCATGATGCCGCCGAAAATATTGACCAGGATCGCTTTAAGCTTTGGATTCCGCAACATCAGCTTGAACGCTTCGGTGACTTTCTCCTTGCTGGCCCCTCCGCCTACGTCGAGGAAGTTGGCCGGATTGCCTCCATACAGCTTGATGATGTCCATGGTCGCCATGGCAAGGCCCGCGCCATTCACCAGGCATCCGATATCTCCGTCCAGCGAGATATAGCTGAGATCGTATTTCGATGCCTCGATCTCTGCAGGGTCCTCTTCATCCAGGTCCCGGTACGCGACAATTTCCGGATGGCGATACAGCGCGTTACTGTCAAAGTTGATCTTCGCATCCAGCGCCAGCACTCGACCTTCCGCCGTCAGCGCGAGCGGATTGATTTCTGCGAGCATCGCATCCTTTTCGACGAAAGCTCGATACAAACCCTGCAGTACGGATACTGCGCCTGCTGTCGCCGTATCGGGGATACCGATATCATTCGCTACCCGGGCCGCTTCCGCCGCGCTTAATCCTTGGATGGGATCGATATGCACGGTGTGTATCTTCTCCGGGTTTTGCGCGGCGACCTGCTCGATCTCCATACCGCCCTCGCTGCTCGCGAGCAAAGCCACGCGCTGCAAGCCGCGATCGATCACCATTCCGAGATAATACTCTTTCGAGATCTGCAAGCCCTCTTCGATCAGCAAACGGCGCACCACCTGCCCTTCTTTGCCGGTCTGGTGCGTGACCAGATGCATGCCGAGTATCTGTTGAGCCGCGCTGCGTAACTCATCCAGCGAGCGCGCCAACTTCACTCCTCCGCCCTTGCCGCGCCCACCGGCATGAATTTGAGCCTTCACCACCCACACCGTTCCACCCAGCCGACGCGCCACAGCCACCGCTTCATCGACACTGAAACATGCCGCACCGCGCGGTGTGGGAACATCAAATTGACGCAGGATTTCCTTAGCCTGGTATTCGTGAATTTTCATTTTTATTAACCCGAATGATGCACAAGCCTTAATCGGCCCGTCTACAATCTTACCGAATTACAGGCGGAACAACGGCATAGTCTGCCAAGCGGCCAGATCCGGTCGGCACGATAACCCCTGCCCAGCGCGGTACTAATATCGGGCGCTCCGATACACTAGAAGTGGTTGACTGCTTTGATGGGAACGAACTGCCATATCACAGCAAAGGAACGATGAAGGAAATGAATTCCTTGATTACTGTTTCCTCATGGCCAGCGTCTTTCATCTCCCATTTGATCGTGTTGAGAAGTTTCGCCTTTTTATAAATATTCAGTTTGTGTTTTGACGAAAATGCTCTAATCCGGGTAACCAGACTCTCGAATTTTCTCTTATATTCCTTTTCCGGTATAGGTTTGCCTTTTTGATCGGCAGGAGGAAATAGCCGGTTGACGTCGCGGACTATCTCATTTGCAAATGAAACCGCATCCCCAGCGTTGAACCAATCTAGTATCATATTGACGCCTCGAAATTCCCACCGGTTATTGAATTATGCTTTCGATGACTTGATCCGGACTGCTTTCTTTCGTGGCAGCCAGAAATCAATCAACAACAAACGTGATCAGTTTAGCAAAAATATTCCCTGGAAGGTTGAGATGGGCCCATTCGATCCATTCCGTTCTATCGGACAAACCGTAGCAGACAACGGCGGAAACAAGACGGGCACATCTGAACAGGATGCCATGCGCATGATCGACGCAGGGCATGCCCTTGAAGCCGAGGGCCAGCTGGACGAGGCGATGCAGCGTTATCTGGACGCCATCCGGCTCGCGCCGAACCTGGCGCGCGCTCACCTTAATCACGGCAACGTCTTGTTGTTGAAGGGTGACTTGAAAGGCGCACTGGAGGCTTTCAGGACCGCGATCAAACACAAACCGGACTATGCCGGGGCCTATTACAACATCGGCAATGCACTGCTGGGCAATCGACAGTTTGACGAGGCAGTGGCGAATTACCGCCGGGCCCTGGAGATTCAACCCGATTACGCCGAAGTGCATTGCGCCTTGGGCGTTGCACTGAAAGAACTCGGTCAAATCGACGGAGCGGTAGCGAGTTTACAGAATGCATTGAAGATCGACCCCAATTTGGTTGCGGCTCAAGCCAATGTGGAAATCATTCTGCAAGACCTCTATAACAGGGGAAATCTCTTGGCGGACAATGGAGAAACAGAACTTGCGGTGGAGCATTATCGCAAAGCGCTGGAAATCAACCCTAATTTTGCCGAGGCGCACTGCAATTTGGGATTAGCACTGAAAGAACTCGGACAACTCGATCATGCTGTGTCAAGTTACCAGCAATCGCTGAAGATAAATCCAGGTTTAACCGAAGCGCATAACAACCTCGGCGTTGCGCTACGAAACCTTGGTATGCTTGACAATGCCATATCAAGTTTCGATCACGCGCTGAAGATCAATCCAAATTATGCTGAAGCGCATTTCAATCTGGCTGAAACCCTCAAAGATCTCGGCCAATTTGAAAGCGCACAGGCGTCTTACCGGCGCGCATTGGAAATTAACCCGGACTTTGCCGAGGCGCATAACAATTTGGGATCCACATTCCGTAATCTTGGGCAACTTGATGCTGCTGCTGCGAGTTACCGCCGTGCGTTAACAATCAAGCCAGATTACGCTGAAGCGCATGGGAACTTGGCAGCCGCCTTGACTGACCTTGGCCAACTTGAACTCGCCGTGGCAAGTTATAAGCGCTCACTTGAGATCAAACCGGACTTGGCCGAAACGCATTGCAATCTGGGCAATACCCTGAAAGACCTCGGACAGTTCGAAAATGCGACCGTATGTTATCGCCATGCATTGGAGATCAAGCCTGACTTAATCGAGACGCATTGCAATTTGGGCGATACCCTGAAAGACCTCGGACAGTTTGATGGCGCGGAATCCTGTTACCGCCACGCGCTGGAAATCGACCCCAATTACGCCGAGGCGCTGAGTGGCCTGCTTTTTGCCCTGACTTACGCCGCTGACCACGCTTCTTCACACCTCTTTGAACTGGCGTGCCAGTATGGCCAATCTGTTGCAAAAATGGTCGTAACGCGCTTTTCTGCGTGGCAATGCACCGCTCGACCCGAACGCCTGCGTATCGGGCTGGTTTCCGGCGACTTGCGAAATCATCCCGTAGGCCATTTTCTGGAAGGATTGCTGGCTAATATCGACCCTGCCAGGTTTGAATTGATCGCGTACCCAACTCAGCACAGGGAAGACGAATTCACGGCACGCATCCGTCCCCTTTTTTCCGCTTGGAAGCCACTGTTCGGAAAAAGCGATGAAGATGCTGCGCATTTGATCCACGATGACGGCGTGCATGTCCTGCTCGATCTTTCCGGCCATACCGGGCACAACCGCCTGCCGGTGTTCGCCTGGAAACCCGCCCCGGTGCAGGCTACTTGGCTGGGCTACTGGGCCACCACCGGGGTGGAAGAAATCGACTATTTGCTGGCTGACGAAATTGGTGTGCCAAAAACCACGCAAGAGCAATTCACCGAAACCGTGTGGTATCTGCCAGAAACACGGATATGTTTCACCGCGCCCAATGTTGATCTTCCGGTCGCACCTTTGCCTGCCTTGTCGAATGGAGCGATTACCTTGGGTTGCTTCCAGAACCTGTCAAAGGTGGGGGACAGGGTATTGGAGACATGGGGAGAAATTTTTGCGGCGCTACCTAATGCCAAGTTGCGTATGCAGTGCAAGCAACTTGGCGAGCCGGGCCAAATCAAACAACTGGCTCTTCGTTTGCAGCGTTACGGTATCGGCCCCGCGCGGGTAACGATGCACGGCACGATTAAGCGCAGAGAATATCTGGCTGCGCACTCTGAAGTGGATATGATTCTGGATACCTTCCCTTTTCCAGGAGGTACCACCACCTGCGAAGCG
>Ga0335085_10000665_pt1 | contig 90748 bp, 89 predicted proteins | sample Lox_Sample_45_FD_206712 | JGI IMG/M metagenome (GOLD analysis project Ga0335085, IMG submission 206712) | Soil microbial communities from Loxahatchee National Wildlife Refuge, Florida, United States - Lox_Sample_4.5 | ecosystem: Environmental > Terrestrial > Soil > Wetlands | place: USA...
GAATACAGAGAAAAGGCCAGCAATCTTAATTTTTTCTTCTTGCAATCGAGTTCATGTTGCTGCCTAGTGGATAGATACGTCTTGCCACCCGCTGTTTTGGCGAATCTGAAGTCAAGCAGGGCCCACATTTTTACTTTGCTGCCTTTCTTGATATTCGTCGAAGGATCAACATAAGCGGTAGCATTCCCATCTTTGCTAATCAGAAATTCCACCCACTCCGCCATGACATTGCTGCTCACAACTGACAGGAACAACAGCAAAATATAGATCGCTTTCATGGAAGCATTTCTGACGCAATTCAACCCTCAACGGAACAGCAACTGGGAATACATTCCAGTCGATTATTTTACAGTAGTAGTTTATCCACGCGATTGAGGAATCGCATCTGCAGGTTTCTGCAAATTAGCCTGGGACGCTATTGCTTATCCATTCAGGAATCCGGTAGACAACCGTGACCTCGATATGCGGATTCTGGAGATGCTTTGGTGAGGTCTGCCAGCCTTGAATTTATTGGGGTGACTGATGGGACTCGAACCCACGACAACCGGAATCACAATCCGGGACTCTACCAACTGAGCTACAGTCACCATTGATCAAACGAGCAAGCTTTCGTCCAAGCCCATAGATAGCCACTTTAATCCACTTGGAAGTCCTGCCGGACAAAATTTTGTCCCGGCACCTGGCAGACACTGGCGTGCCCGACAGGAATCGAACCTGCAACCCCCAGCTTAGAAGGCTGGTGCTCTATCCGGTTGAGCTACGGGCACAATTCTTTTCTTGGGCAAATCACGACTTGCTGCAAATTGGTCGGGGTGGAGAGATTCGAACTCCCGACATCCTGCTCCCAAAGCAGGCGCGCTACCAGGCTACGCTACACCCCGAAGGCTGCGCATTATACAGACACAGACCCATAAATCAATTTAGTTCTTGATGTTTTCTAAGCCTGGGAGTAGCCAGCATCAAGTAGTATCCCATCGACCACAAAGTGAGCAGCGCTGCGAGATACAACAATAAAGAACCGACAGACTGGCAATCGATACCGAGTAATTTATCGTGGTAAAGCAATAGCAGTACCGCAAGCATCTGAAAGGTCGTTTTCAGCTTTCCAAGCACCGAAACGGCAACACTCCTGCTTTCACCCAGCTTCGCCATCCACTCGCGCAATGCAGAAATTGTGATCTCGCGTCCAATTATGATGAAAGCGATGATTGCATCTGCCCGCCCAAGTTTCACAAGCACAATCAACGCAGCAGCCACCATCAATTTATCGGCGACCGGGTCAAGGAAAGCACCAAATGCGGAAAATTGATCGAGCTTTCGCGCCAGATAACCATCCAGCCAGTCCGTCGTCGCCGCAAGAAAAAACACAGCGGTGCTGATCAGATTTTTATGATGCAAGCTTAGAGTATCGTCAGTCAAATAGAACACGGACACAAATACCGGTATCAGCAGGATTCTTAACCAAGTGAGCAGATTGGGGACATTGAGCGGCATGATGCTAGTGTAGCTGCTGGTAAATCTTTTCAGCAAGCACTTTGCTGATCCCTTCAACTTGGCAGAGCTGCTCAACGCTGGCCTGTGCTATTTCGCGCAGGCCACCGAAGTGAGTCAACAGGTTGCGCCGACGCTTGTCCCCCACCCCGCTGATTTCTTCCAGCGATGAAGCTGTGCGCGCCTTGCCGCGTTTGGCTCGATGTCCTGTGATAGCGAAACGATGAGCCTCGTCGCGTATCTGCTGGATCAAATGCAGTGATGGATCGTCGCTGCGTAACTGCTTTACCTTGCCATCCGGGAATACCAGTTGCTCCAACCCGGCTTTGCGTTCCTCGCCTTTGGCCACACCTACCAAAGCCAGATCATTTAAGCCAAGTTCGTGCATGACTTCCATCGCGGTATGCAATTGCCCGAGGCCGCCGTCAATCAGAATCAGATCGGGCCGCGTCCCCTCTTCCTTGTGCCCGTCTTCTGCCAGCCTTTGGTAGCGGCGAGTCAATGCCTGGCGCATAGCCGCATAATCGTCTCCGGGCGTGATGCCGCTGATGTTATAGCGTCGATATTGCGAGGAACGCATCTCCAGATTTTCGTATACGACGCAGGAAGCCTGTGTTGCCTCGCCCATGGTATGGCTGATGTCGAAACATTCAATGCGCTGCAGATCCGGCATATCCAGGAACTCACGCAACGTGTCGAGGCGCAGTTTCTGGCCGCCCTGCTGAGCCTTCCGCTGCTGCAAGGCGAGTAATGCATTCTGCTGACCCATCTCCAGCCACTGCTTGCGTTCACCAATCGACGCCGGGCTGATCCTCACAGCATGCCCTGCCTGCTCGCTGAGCAATTGCGCCAGGGATTCGTCGCCGCATGCCACACCCAGCACCAGCAAAGGCGGGACGCTGCGACTCAGATAATGCTGGGAGATAAAGGCCTGAATGATCTCGTCCGCTGACAGATCCTCGGCATGGTCGGGAAAGAAGCTTTTATCACCAAGATAACGACCGCCGCGTACCATCGCGAGATTTACGCAAACCAAACCGTCCCGTTGTGCCAGCGCGATAATATCGGCATCGGTCATCCCGCCGGTGGACTCGACGAATTGCTTTTGCTGGACGGTATGCAACGCGCGTAACTGGTTCCGCAAGGCGGCGGCCTGTTCGTAACGCTGCTCTCCGGCAGCCTGTTCCATCGCCGCACGCAACGCCTGTTCGACTTCCTGATGCCGGCCTTGCAACACCAGCACGGCATTGCGGATGTCGGCTCGGTAATCCTCGTTCGAGATCAGCTTCACGCATGGAGCGGTGCAGCGATGGATCTGATACAGCAGGCAAGGTCGAGTACGATTGTTGAAAACGCTGTCTTCGCAGGTGCGAATGCGGAATATCTTTTGCAGCAATTGTATGCTTTCCTTGGCAGCATAGGCATTCGGGTAAGGGCCGAAGTATTGATGCTGTCGATTGGGCGTGCCTCGGTAATAAGTCAGGCGCGGGTACTGGTGTCCGGTAAGCACGATATATGGATACGATTTATCGTCACGAAACAATATGTTGTAACGTGGTCTTAAGGATTTGATTAAATTATTTTCGAGCAGCAATGCCTCGGCTTCCGAACGCGTGACGGTGGTTTCGATGCGCGCGATATGCGAAACCATCAGGCTGATGCGGGGAGAAACATTGGTTTTCTGGAAGTATGACGCGATGCGCTTTCTGAGTTGCAAAGCCTTGCCGACATACAGCACCTCGCTCTTGGCATCGAAAAAGCGATATACCCCCGGCAGCATGGGCAAGCTGGCAAGAACAGGTTTTGCATCAAATTTTCCGCTATTCAAAGTAACTTTATCCAAGATAGTTCGCGATATCCCCGATCACGGCCTCGAACATCGCCGTGGTCAGGCGTTTGGTCTGGGTGTTATAGCGGCTGCAGTGGTAGCTGTCGAACAGGGTCAGGCCGCTTGGCAGATCGTGGCGTGCGCCATGGCCGAAGTCGAATTCGCTTTTGCGCAATTGCAAAGCCGTCAGCACCGCCTGATGGGCGATCGTGCCGAGCGCCAGCACCGCAGCACCTTTTGGCAATATCGCCAATTCCTCGGCGACATAGCCATTACAGGTTTTCACCTCGACAGGCTCCGGCTTGTTCTGCGGGGGCAGACAGCGCACCGCGTTGGTGATCCTGCAGTTTTTCAGCTTTAACACCGGGTTTGCATCGCCCTCCCCGTTCAACGGATCCGCACACGTCGCAAATCCGTATTTGTGCAGCGATGCGTATAGCAGGTTGCCTGCAAAATCTCCGGTGAACGGCCTGCCGGTACGGTTTGCGCCATGCATCCCGGGAGCCAGCCCGACGATCAGGAAACTACCGCCAGAGCCCCCAAACGAATCGACCGGCATGGCATGATAATCGGGATGCAGGAGCCTGACGTCATCGAGGAAATCGGCCAGGCGCGGGCAGCGGCGGCAATCTTGATCAAAGGTAAGCATGCATCATTGTTTCATGTGGCGGTATTCTCTTCAAACTCCAGCAAGAAACTACCTTCGCCGTTCTGCCCCAAAACCTTAACCAGGTAGGGCATCACCTCCTGCAATACTCCTTGCAGCAACCATGGAGGATTGAGGATGAAAATGCCGCTGCCATGCATGCCGAAGCTGTCATCGCTTGGGGCTCGTATGCTTAGCGCGACGTTCAACCAACTTTTCACCTGCAATTTCTTGAGTTGCCCGGGCAGATGCCGCGCCTCGTTTCGTTGCAACAGTGGATACCACACGGCGTATACCCCGCCGGCAAAGCGTTTCAAACCTTCGCGCAACGCAGACAACACGCGCTGATAATCCAACTTGTCTTCATATGGGGGATCGATCAACACCAATGCGCGGCGAGAGGGTGGCGGCAAAAGCGCTTTCAGCGCGCTGAAACCATCGGCAGCCTGTACCAACACTCGAGCTCCGTGGCCGGCGAAATTCTGTTTCAATATCTCGCTGTCCGACGGATGCAACTCATACAAGCGCATTCTGTCCTGATTTCGCAACAGTTCCAGCGCGATCAATGGCGAGCCTGGATACAGCTTCAATTGTCCATCAGGATTGATGCGTCTTACCAGCGCCACATACTCGGCCAACGGGACGGGCAGATCGTTACGCCCCCACAACAGTGCGATGCCGCTTTCATGTTCCGCATTCTGCATCGCATAGCCGCTATCCAGCGCGTAGCAACCTGCCCCGGCATGGGTATCGATGTACCAGTACGGTTTGTTCTTCTGCGCCAGGTAGCGCAGCAAGTGCACCTCGATGAAGTGCTTCAGCACGTCGGCGTGACTGCCGGCATGGAAGGCATGGCGGTAACTCAACATGGTTTTGCATCAAGGAACATGCGGGGCACGTTCGTGCCAAACAGCATGGCACGACAAAATAAATAAGCCATCAGGATCCGCTAGCTGAAACCCGGGCGAGTGTGGATAACTGACTTCGGGAATGAAACGAACTACAGCGCGTTCTCGTTGGTCTCGCCGGTGCGGATGCGGATCACTTGTTCCACCGATGATATGAAGATCTTGCCGTCCCCGATCTTGCCAGTATGAGCCGACTTGGTAATGGCATCGACAGCGGCATCGAGCAAATTGGACGGTATCACCGCCTCGATTTTTATCTTCGGCAGGAAATCCACCACATATTCCGCCCCGCGGTACAACTCGGTGTGCCCTTTTTGCCGGCCGAAACCCTTGACTTCGGTTACCGTCAGCCCGCTTACACCCACCTCGGAAAGCGCTTCGCGCACGTCATCCAACTTGAATGGTTTGATCACAGCTTCGATTTTCTTCATGTTGGTTTCCTAGATAGCATTGAATGGGGTTTAACTTGAGCTTGATTCGGTTCTAATACCGGATTGTGAGTGGTAGCCGTTATTTCATGTCTGCTCTTCTCTTAACACCTGAGCCCAATTATTGGACTTGCCCGACTGGCTCCTGCGGTCGTGCAGCATACACAGATAGATGATGTCGGATGCCACTTCCTGCGGGAAACCCTGGCGATTGCTGCGCGTGGTCGTCATCAGATCGGCCAGATAGGCGTCAAAATCCGAGGAATCCCATAATTCCATGATCTTTTCGAACACGCGCGGGAAATGATATTCCAGCGCGTGAGGGTAATTTTGTTCGTTGTTGTTCAACAAACTTAATAATTTTGCATCCATAGTTAGGTATGGTTCAGCGACTTTGGAACAACGATGCGAATCAATACCGGAAACCTGATCCATCAGGCGAGCAACATAGCAAACTTCGGATAATGCGTAAAGCCTTCTCCCGATCGATCCCTAGCAATCGACCGCAATGTTCAATCCAGCACGCGATATTCCACACTGACTACTTCAAGCTCGTTGATACCTGTGGGAGTGCGCAATGTCGCGATATCTCCTTCGCTCAATTTAAGCAGTGCCCGCGCTAAAGGGGAAACCCAGCTGATCCGGCCTGCTGCCACATCCGCTTCGTCCACGCCGACGATACTATATTTGCTCTCGCAACCGTTTGCGTCGCAGACCGTTACCGTCGCGCCGAAAAATACCTGATTGCAGCTGCCGCGTTGCGCAGGGTCGACCACCTCGGCAAGCTCCAGGCGCTTGCGCAAAAATCGCACCCGGCGATCGATTTCCCTGAGGCGTTTCTTGCCATAGATATAGTCGCCGTTTTCCGAGCGGTCGCCGTTGGATGCGGCCCAAGTGATGGTTGTGACCAATGCCGGCCGTTCCACTTTCCACAGATGATCAAGCTCTTCCCGCAGCTTTCGGTATCCGTAGGGTGTGATGTAATTCTTGAGGCCGGCCGGCAACTGCGAAGCAAGCTCCAGCTCTTCGTCTTCGGATTCGCGTTCTCGTGTGAATGCTTTGCTCATGCGGGAATTTTACAACAATGTGATGGGCGGATTTAACAACGATCCAGACCATGCTAAGAAACAAACGCGGCCGGATTGTTCCGACCAATTTGAAATGTGGCGTCCCCAACGAGATTCGAACTCGTGTTACCGCCGTGAAAGGGCGATGTCCTAGGCCTCTAGACGATGGGGACTTTAGACTTTTTAGCTCTTTTGGTGGAGATAAGCGGGATCGAACCGCTGACCTCTTGCATGCCATGCAAGCGCTCTCCCAGCTGAGCTATACCCCCGGTACCTCGAAAGAGCGCGCATTATAGAGATGCGACCTATGCTTGTAAAGCTGACATGTCAACCAATTGACAGGTAATGCTTCATGCGTGCCAGCACGGATTCGCGCGGAATCAACGCCAGCACCGCATCGACCGAAGGGGTGTGCGTCTGTCCGACCAGCATCACGCGCAATGGCATCGCCAGCTTGGGCATCTTCAGGTTGTGTTTGGACAGCATTTCCTTGATCAATGCTCCCAATGCCGGTGAATTCCATTCGATATCGGCAAAGCGTTCGGCCAGATCGCGCAAGGCGGGGAGCACTTCAGGGCCCAGGTGCGCATCCAGCAATTCCTGCGCCGGATGTATCTCGATGTAAAATACTTCCGCCTCATCAGCCAATTCGAGCAGGGTCGCGGTGCGCTCCTTGTACAAGGCGATCACCGCTTCCAGTTGCGGTGCGTCACTCACTTGCACGCCCCGCTCCTCCAGATGTTTTCGCACCAGCCTGTCCAAGCGAGAGTTGTCGGCCAACTTGATGTAATGCTGGTTCAGCCAGCGCAATTTTTCAGGGTCGAATTGCGCTGCCGATTTGCTGATGTGGCGAAGATCGAACCATTCCACGAATTGCTGCACGGAGAAGACCTCATCGTCACCGTGCGACCAGCCCAGGCGCCCCAGATAATTGATCAGCGCTTCCGGCAAATAGCCATCCTCGGCGTATTGCATCACGCTCACCGCGCCATGCCGCTTGGACAAACGCTCGCCGTCGCTGCCCAGTATCATCGGCACATGCGCATATTGCGGAATGGGCACACCCAGCGACTTGAGGATGTTGATCTGGCGCGGAGTGTTGTTGATGTGATCGTCGCCGCGTATGACTTGCGTGATACCCATGTCCAGGTCATCCACCACCACACAAAAATTGTAGGTAGGCGTGCCGTCGGCACGGGCAATGATCAGATCATCCAGCTCGCTGTTCTCGAACACGATCTTGCCTTTGACCATGTCGTCCCATGCCGCGACGCCATGCAGCGGATTTTTGAATCGCACCACGGGCTTGACGCCTTCAGGCGGGGAAGGCAGAGCTTTTCCCTGTTCGGGCCGCCATTGCCCATCGTAGCGCGGCTTCTCGCCGCGCGCGCGCTGCGCCTCGCGCATCGCTTCCAATTCTTCCGGAGAAGTGTAGCAGTAGTACGCCGTGCCTTCGTCCAGCATCTGCTGCAGCACTTCCTTGTAACGATCCATGCGCTGCATTTGGTAGAACGGGCCTTCGTCATAATCCAGGTTCAGCCATGACATGCTGTCCAGGATCGCCTTTTCCGACTCCCGTGTGGATCGCTCCAGATCGGTATCCTCGATGCGCAAGATGAAGGTTCCGCCCAGTTTGCGCGCGTATGCCCAGGAGAACAATGCGGTGCGCGCTCCGCCGATATGAAGGTAACCGGTGGGACTGGGGGCAAAGCGAGTTCGTACAGACATAAAGAAACAGAAATGAACAAATGAAAGGGCATATTTTACGGGCTTTATGCTTGGCACGCACAAATTGAATACCTAGCCCATTGACCAGCACAATCACGTTATGCTCTAATCCGCGCCCTCTCTTCTTTTTCTGGCTCGGGCGGTTAGCTCAGCGGTAGAGCACTGCCTTCACACGGCAGGGGTCACTGGTTCGAACCCAGTATCGCCCACCAATCGAAACAATCATTTGCAGCCGACTTCGCTATTGCATTAATTACAGACCAACAACAGAGGGCCAACATTGAACTTCCTGGCTCATGCACTGCTGGCCGGTGACTCTCCCGCCCTGATCGTGGGCGGAGTCACCGGCGACTGGATCAAGGGCTACTTGCCCGGACACTTGCCGGAAGATCTGGCAAGGGGAGTCGCCCTGCATCGCGCCATTGATAATTTCGCAGAATCGCATCCGTCGTTTCGGCGGAGCCGCTCACGAGTCTCTGCGGGCCGCAGACGATATTCCGGCGTTCTCGTTGACGTGTTCTATGATCATCTGCTGGCACAAAACTGGCATACGATTCATCATCTGCCATTGAACGAGTACAGCGAATCGATCTACAAATCGATCAAAGACAGACTGAACGATCTCCCTATCACTTCGCATCCTGCATTGACAATGATGGCAAAGGAGGATTGGCTTTCAAGCTATGCAAAGATTGAGGGAATTGCAGACGTGCTGGCCCGCATGTCGCGCCGAGCGCGAAACCCCAATCCACTGGAGAATGGCGAGCGGGAGTTTCTTGCTGACGTTGATGGATTTACTGCCGATTTCTACGTTTGGCTCGATGACACCAGGGAGTTCTGTCGGGGCTGGCTAGCCAAATATAGCCCCAGGCACTGAATGCTCTGGGTCGCGTGCGACAAGTGTCCAGGGTTTGCATCAATGTCGCATGCACTTCGCGCTTCATATAAATAACCCGAAGATATATTATCCGCTAGTTGGTTGATAGAGAATTCCGGAGTATTCTCAATCATAATCAACCCCAAAACGCGAAATCGGGGGGCGGGATGTACGAAATCGAAATCCCAAGCTTATATCTGCTAGCGGGCATCATGGTTTATGCCACGATCCATCACCTGACTATCGCCCTGAAGTCGCCCCGCAACCCCATGCAATTGCTGTTCTCCGGCATATGCCTGTGTGCGGTCATGGTCGCCATCTTTCATTCCCGGTCCCTGCAGGCGACCAACAACACCGATTTCGTCTGGGCAACCAGGGAAACCATCGCCTCCGGAATGCTGTTCTATCCGCTGTTCATCTGGTTCATCGCGCTGCGCACGGGGATAAAACCACGCTTATTACTGTTTGCGTTGACCGCACTATTCGTCTTGCTATTCACAGTCAATCTGACACAGCCCCACGGTCTGCAATATGACCAATTTGGCGGGATATATTACTCGCAATTGCCATGGGGAGAGGTGGTCGCACACGGGAAAGGCCACAATGGCATCTGGGCCTATATCGCCATTGCTGGGATCACGGTTGCGTTTGGATACGCGCTCTACGCGCTGATCACGGCATTTCGTCATGACCGCCAGAGTACGGAACTGTTCATGATATTCGCGATCGGGATATTTCTAGTTGCGCAGGCCGAAGGCATACTCGTCCGATTGTCAATCCTTGATTTCGTCGAACTCGGCCCGATGGGCATCCTGGCAATGGTGATCGTCATCAGCACGGTACTGACCCGGGAGATGCAGCAGAAGCTGTTGAACTCCGAGCGGAACTTCCGGTCTCTATTCGAGAATTCTCCCATCGGCATGGTCGCCATCGATCCGGATACAGGTCGTATCGAGCAGGCCAACCGGATCGCGTTGAATATGACCGGATACAGTGCGGAGGAATCCCTGACCAAGACCGTGGCCGATATCATCAGCGCCGAGGAAAGGGAGGATTCTCGGCAACGCTACGAGCAACTCGCCCAGGGACTGGTCGATCACATGCACTACGAAAGACGCTTTCTCAGAAAGGACGGAAGCAGCATACAGTCCGAAATCTTTATCTCCACGCTGAAAGATGAAATGGGCAAGGTGGTGCGATTCATCGCCAGTGCCACCGACATCACCGAGCGCAAATCGGCGGAAGAAGCACTGGAAGCGCGAGAGGCACAGTTGAAAACATTGATCGAATCGGTGCCCGATTCGATCCAGTTCAAGGATGGCGAAGGCCGCTGGCTGATCGCCAATGAAGTTTGCCTGCGCCTTTTCGGCCTTAAAGGAGAACAGTGGCGTAATTTGACCGATCTGGAGATCGGGCTTCTCCATCCTCGCTTGTCGACCGTAATGTCTGCCTGCAAGTCTGGCGACGAAAAAGCCTGGGAAGCGGGAGGAACGTTCCATGACGAGGAAATCGTCGTTGATCCCCAGGGGAATACCATCAATTTTGATGTCGTCAAGGTTCCCCTGTTCGATGAACGCAATCAGCGCAAGGCTTTGATCATCATCGCGCGCGACGTGACAGAGCGCAAGCAAGCCGAAGCGTCTTTGAAGGAAAGCGAACTACGCTTTCGCACCATCGTCGAACAGTCGCCCGTGGCCATATCGTTCAGTCGTGATGGTTATTCGCTCGACGTGAATGCCGCACATCTGAAAATGTTCGGCTACGACAATGCTGAAGAGGTGCGCGGAAAACCGGTAATCAACCAGATCGCACCGCAATGCCGGAGTGATATCGAGGATCGGGTCAGGCGGCGCATCGAGGGTTTGCCGACCGAAACCACCTATGAAACAACCGGCCTGCGCAGAGACGGCACGCAGTTCCCGTTGGTTGTCTCAGCGAAACGCATGATATTCAGCGATGGTCCCGTCAGCACGGCGTTCCTGATCGATTTCACCGAACGCGCACAGATGCAACAGTCTATCGAGCGCATCGGCAAACTTTACAAGATGCTGAGCGAGATCAATTCGGCAAATATCCAAATCCGCAATCGTGGGCAATTGTTCGAAACAGCCTGCCGCATCGCCGTGGAATCCGGCATGATCCGCATGGCATGTATCGCCCTGCTCGATCGTGAAAGCGGCGAAGTTGGTATCGTGGCGAATGCGGGGCATGTGCAAGGCTATTTCGACAAGCTGAAGATCAATATTCACGATGAAACCATCGGAAACGGGCCGATCGGCACGGCAATCAAATCCGGCACCTATATAATCTGCAACGACATCGGCAGCGATCCGCGCATGGCACCATGGCGTGACGATGCGCTGAAGCGCGGTTACCGCGCCACCATTGCTTTCCCGCTGAAGCAGTCGGATCAGGTCATCGGTGCGTTCGCCCTGTACTTTCACGATGCCGGATCGCTGACCGATGACGTGACCCAGCTGCTCGGCAGCCTGGTGGAAGACATCTGTTTCACGCTGGATTTCATCGACGAAAGCGCGCGCCGCGAACAAGTACAAAACGAATTGCGTGAGCTGTCCACATTTCTGCAATCGGCGCTGGAAAACGAACGCAAGCGCATCGCCCGCGAATTGCACGACGAATTGGGGCAAACCATGACTGCGCTGCACTTTGACCTGAAATGGCTGCACGAGCAAATCGACACCCGGCAAAAGAAAATCCAGGCCAGGTTGCGCTCGATGCAAGCCCTGATCGAGCGCACGGTAAGCACCGTCCGGCGCATCTCTGAAGACCTGAGGCCCGGCATGCTGGATGATTTGGGTCTGGCCGCCGCGATCGAACACCATGCGGAAAAATTCGCCACCCAAACCGGCATCGCTTGCGATCTGGCGATGAACGTGACGGAATTCGATCTCAGCGACCAGGCTGCGACAGCCCTGTTCCGCATCGTGCAGGAATCGCTGACCAATGTTGCGCGCCATTCCGGCGCAAGCCAGGCCACCATCCGTTTGCAGGACATGGGGGACAAGATTCTGCTGATCGTGCAGGACAACGGGCACGGACTGCCGGACGGCCCGCCCACCGGCAAGAAGACCTATGGTTTGATGGGGATGCGCGAAAGGGTTAGGATGCTGGAAGGGGTGATGGACATATTCAACGAAGCGGGATCCGGTGTGCGGATCGAGACTTTCATCCCGAAACACCCAATGACACGGGCGTAACAATGATCATCGATATCCTGATTGCGGACGACCATGCCATCATGCGCGAAGGGTTGAAGCAGATACTTGCGGCCTGTGCAGACATGCGCGTGGGTGGGGAAGCCGGCGACGGTGACGAAGTGCTGCAAATGGTGCGGCAACAGGAATGGAGCGTCGTGGTGCTCGACATGTCCATGCCGGGACGCAGCGGCATCGACCTGATCAAACTGGTCAAGGCCCAGAAACCCGATTTGCCCATCCTGGTGCTCAGCATGCATACCGACGAACAATATGCCGCACGCACACTGAGAGCTGGCGCATCTGGCTACCTGTGCAAGGACAGCGCCCCTTCCCTGCTGGTGTCCGCGATCCGCAAGGTGGCTTCCGGCGGGACTTTCATCAGCCAAAAAGCCGCCGAAAGCATGGCGCTTGGTGCGTTGCACAAAATCGGCGATGCTCCGCCGCACACCCTGCTGTCCGATCGCGAATTCCAGATATTCGAACTGATCATCGCCGGAGACAACATCACCGAAATCGCCAACCGCCTCAACATCAGCATCAAGACCGTCAGCACGCACAAGACGCGCATCATGCAAAAGCTGAACCTTGATACCGTGGCGGATATGGTTCACTACGCCATCGACCATGGTATAGCCAAGCAGCATTGACTGTAATACCCGAGTCGCCCCCATAAGCCTGAAAGGGCGGGTCATTTCACCCCGTCCGGGCTATTCCCTGTAGGACAATTCCCACCCTCCCCCCGCCTAGTTCCCACAGAAAAATCAGCAGTGTCTGATTTTTTCGGTACCTATCCGTCTGCATTATTCCGGCCGTGAGAAACGAACTTATTGCGAAACTCTGATGAAAATATTCATTACCGACGATTCACCTGTGATCCGCCAACGTTTGCGCGAGATGCTGAACAGCGTTCCCTCTGTCGAACTGGCGGGAGAAGCGGATAACAGTGATAAAGCAGTGCGAAGCATATGCGAGATACAGCCGGATGTAGTGATTCTGGGCTTCTCGTCTGCCAGGGACAACCTGGATGTGTTATGCCGAATCAAGATGCAGTTTCTGCCTATCACGATGATAGTCATGACCAACAAGGTTTATTCGCTGTATAGGAATAAATGCATGGACTCTGGGGCGGATCACTTTTTGGACAAATCGCGGGACATCGGGAAGTTGGGCAGTTTGCTGTCCCGTCTGGCCGATGAGACGGCAACCAAAAACGGAGTAGTGGCAATACAGGAAAACGAATGAATGCAGGAATCCGGCTTGAAACCGCAAGCCGGCAATTTTTAGGAGGGGGAAGGGAAAATGAAGTTCACCAATATCAATATCGGAAAACGTCTGGGCATCACGTTTGGGACTATCACCTTATTGGCCATTCTGCTGCTGCTTGTGTCATACACCGGACTTAATCAACTATCCAACCGATGGCAACAATTCGACACTGTATCTATGGAAAAGTATGAAGCAGCGTCAAAAGGCAAGGCGGATCTCGGCGATGCGATCCACATGTTCAAGGATTATGTGCTGCGCGGGCAGGATTATGACCAGAAATTCACGGCTGCCATGGCTGCGATAGACCAGGACGCTGTCGACTATGCCGCCAAGCATGGAAGCATGAGTGAACGTGAAAATTCGGCTTTGCAACAAATCAAGGAATCTTCCGACGAATACCGTGCGGCACTGAAGAAAGCCGTTGAATTAAAGACATCAGGTGCGACAATCGAAGAAATCGACAAAACGATCAAAGGTGCCGATAAACCGCTAGGAAAAGCTTTCGATGGATTGCTGGAAGTTGTCAAGGTAGAAAAGGAAGCGACCACCCAGTCGATCTACAGCACGACGGCCAGCAGCGAGCGGAATACCGCCATCATCGGTATTGTGACAGTCGTGCTGAGCGTTTTGTTTGCCTGGATATCGACAGTGAGCATCACCCGTCCATTGAAAGATGCGGTGGAAGTGGCCAATTCGGTTGCAAAGGGCAACTTGTCCCATAGGATTGAAGTTAATACGAGTGATGAAACCGGGCTTTTGATGCAAGCGTTAAAAGAAATGAACGCAAGCCTGGGCAACATCGTCGGCGAAGTGCGCAACACCACGGATTCCATCAACACTGCATCGCAGGAGATCGCCCAGGGCAATGCCGACCTGTCGGTTCGCACCGAGGAACAGGCCTCCAGCCTGGAGGAGACCGCCTCGAGCATGGAAGAACTGACCTCGACGGTGAAGCAGAACGCCGAGAACGCCAAGCAGGCCAACCAGCTGGCGGCGAATGCCTCGGACATCGCGGTCAAGGGCGGTCAGGCTGTAGACAGCGTTGTGCAAACCATGGCTTCCATCAGCGCCAGCTCGAAGAAGATTGTGGACATCATCAGCGTGATCGAGGGCATCGCGTTCCAGACCAACATCCTGGCATTGAACGCCGCGGTGGAGGCGGCGCGCGCCGGCGAGCAGGGGCGCGGCTTCGCGGTGGTCGCGGCCGAGGTGCGCAACCTGGCGCAGCGCTCGGCGGCGGCGGCCAAGGAGATCACCGCGCTGATCGACGATTCGGTGGACAAGGTGGACGTGGGTTCCAAGCAGGTGGACCAGGCCGGTGCAACGATGAACGAGATCGTGAGTTCGATCAAACGCGTCACCGACATCATGGCCGAGATCGCCTCCGCATCCAACGAGCAGAGCACGGGTATTGAACAGGTGAATCAGGCGCTGATGCAGATGGACGAGGTGACTCAGCAGAACGCCGCGCTGGTCGAAGAAGCGGCGGCTTCCGCAGAATCGATGCGCGATCAAGCGGAAGTCCTGGCGCGCGCGGTGAGCGTGTTCAAACTGGAAACCGGCATGAAAACATCGCGCGCCTTGGCCAAGCCTGTCCAACAAGCCAAGGACAAGCAAGCCAACGCGAATCTCCCCACGCCTAGTGTCTTGGTGGCGCAGTTCAGGAAGGGGCGCCGGCTGGCCGACAAGAGCAGGCTGGCCAACAACGACGAGCAGACCCATAACGAGGTTTGGAAGGAGTTTTAACGACCGGGCAGCCCGCGCGAAAAGAACGGGCTGCCATTTCAACGATAACCAAGGAAAATATCATGCAAACCAATCAGAAACAAAAATACACCGGCCAAAACCGCGAATTGCTGACCTTCAGCTTGGGCCGCGAGGAATACGGCATCGACATTCTCAAGGTGCAGGAAATCAGGGGATACGAAGCCGTGACCACGATCGCCCACGCACCCGATTTCATCAAGGGTGTGATCAACCTGCGCGGCATCATCGTCCCTATCGTGGACATGCGCATCAAATTCAACTTTGACAATGTCAGCTACGACGAAACCACTGTCGTCATCATCCTCAATATGGCGAATCGGGTGATGGGCATGGTGGTAGACGGCGTCTCGGACGTGATCTCGCTGAAGGCGGAACACATCAAGCCCGCGCCGGAATTCGGAGCAGGACTGGATACCCAGTACCTGCAAGGCCTGGGAACCGTCGACGAACGCATGATCATCCTGGTGGACATCGAGCTGCTGATGAGCAGCCGCGACATGGAATTGGTCGAGTCGGCGGAAAGGTTGGCGGCATAGTTCAGGATGCTTGTAAACGGTACAAGTTGTTAAGGCGAAGGAGAAAGTGATGGCGATTGGAATGAATTTTAGTCCGGGCTCAACACTTGGAAAATATATTTTAACTAAGTTAAACCGCATTCGAACAATTTCGAGTGTACGTATCCCGCCTGTTGGCAGCTTGAAGCACAAAAATACATCATGTTCCGGCGTGTTAAATGATCATATGAAGACCCACCATAAGCTTATTTCCAGAATCGCATTGCCAGGCATTTTTTTGGCTGTGGCGTTGTTTATGACTGCCTACGAATTCCTGAAGCAGCTGTATTACGGCGAATCAATGACACTGTGGGAGTCTCATGTCATTACGATCATCGCAACCGCAACATTTGCCGCAATCGCGTCACTATTCATGCGTCAATGGGCTTCCAAAGTCGGTCAGCAAATTCATATTGCAGCTGCCGCATTCGAAATCAACGAAGCCATCATGATTACAGACGCTAATAATGTAATTGTGAGTGTCAATCAGGCATTTACCAGGACAACCGGATATACGGCAGACGAGACAATCGGCAAAAAACCGGGGCTGCTTAAATCCGGGCGTCACGATGCGGATTTTTATCGAAGGATGTGGGAGGTCATTGTACAGACAGGAACATGGCAGGGGGAAATCTGGGATCGGCGCAAAAATGGCGAAGAATTTCCGATATGGCTCACTATATCCGCCGTTAAGGGAAACGATGGGATCACCACCCATCATGTCTGGACACATGTCGATATGACGGATCGCAAAAGAATCGAGGAGTCATTAAAAGAAAGTGAGGCTCGATTCCGTGCCATAGTCGAACAATCACCCATCGGCGTCATATTCAGCCGTGAAGGATATGCGACAGAAGTGAATGCCGCACATTTGAAAATGTTCGGTTACGACAATTTAGCGCAGGTGCGCGGGAGACACATTACAGAATGGATCGCACCGCAATGCAGGGACGACATCGTTAAACGGGTCACGCAGCGGCTTCAGGGTAAAGAGCTTGAAGCCGTATATGAAACAATCGGGTTACGCAAGGATGGTTCACAATTTCCCATTTATGTATCCGGCAAACTGATAATGCTGAAAGACGGACCTATGATCTCCACCTTCGTAATTGATATCAGCGAACGCAAGGCCGCAGAGGAAAAGATCAACCAGCTGGCGTTTTTCGACCACCTTACTGAATTACCCAATAGGCGACTTCTGATGGACCGTCTCCAACATGCCCTGGCTTCCGGTGCGCGCAGAGGCCGGCATGGCGCGTTGCTATTCATAGACCTGGACAATTTCAAGACCCTCAATGAAACGCAGGGCCATGCGATAGGAGACGCGCTGCTGCGACATGTCGGGCAGCGACTGGTGTCCTGCGTGCGCGATGATGACTCTGTCGCACGTTTTGGAGGCGACGAGTTCGTGGTGATATTGGAAGACCTGAGCGAAGATGCACTTGAGGCGGCGGCACAGACGGAAATCGTCTGTGAAAAGATCTTCTCAGTCCTGAATCAGCCGTATCCGCTTGCTGCACATGAATACCAATGCACGGCCAGCATCGGCGCTACTCTATTCAACGATAGTCAGCAGGCCACAGGCGAACTGCTGAAACAGGCCGATATCGCCATGTATCAAGCCAAGAATGCCGGCCGCAACACGCTGCGCTTCTTCGACCCGCGTATGCAGAACACGATCAATACGCGTGCCAATCTTGAAAGGCAGTTGCATGAAGCTATCGACAACCGGCAATTCCAGCTGCATTACCAAATTCAGATCGACAGCCACGATCGTCCGTTGGGAGCGGAGGCATTGATCCGATGGGCGCATCCGGAACGTGGACTACTGCTCCCGGCACAATTCATATCCTTAGCAGAAGAGACTGGACTTATTTTGTCTATCGGAAAATGGGTACTTGAATCTGCTTGTGCCCAGCTCAAAAATTGGGAACGCGATGAACTGACAAGCAAACTGATTTTGTCTGTCAATATCAGTGCCAAACAATTCCTTCAGGCTGATTTTGTCTCGCAAATTCAGGATTTGTTGCAGCGTCATGCCATTAACCCGGAACTGCTCGAGCTTGAACTTACTGAAAGCATGTTGCTCGAAAATGTTGAAGAAGCCATTGCCATCATGGAAGCATTGAGAACGATCGGGATAAGGTTCTCCCTGGATGATTTCGGGACCGGCTTTTCTTCTTTGCAATACCTTAAACGGCTGCCGCTTGATCAGCTTAAGATCGACCAGACGTTTGTCTGTGATATTGCGTTCAACAATAGCGATGAGGCGATCGTGAGCACGATTATTGCCATGGCACAAAGTTTTGATTTGGAAGTCATCGCCGAAGGTGTAGAAACAATGGAGCAAAAGCAACTCCTTCTAAACAAGGGTTGTACTCACTTCCAAGGGTATCTGTTTAGCGAACCTTTGCCTGTCGAGCAGTTTGAATCGATGCTGAAATTTGAATCGATGCTGAAATATGTTTGATCACATTTGGTGTGAAGCAGGCCGGGAGATTTATTTGCTCGGCATCACTAAGGGAAATCATAATTTTTCATCCGAATCAGTTAAGATTTCATTATTGCCTAGCGGAATTTGCAGAGTATGGATGTGATTAGTGTGGTATTCCTGATATTGCTGGCTGCGCTTGGATGGTTCTGGTTCAACAGCCTGCGCGCGCTTGAAATCGCCAGGAAAGCAGGCAAGCGCGCCTGTAACAAAGCAAATGTTCAGTTTCTCGATGATACGGTCGCAGGCACCGCGCTGACTCTGGTTCGCGACCGGTCGGGTCGCAGGGTATTGCGCCGCACTTACCGCTTCGAATTCAGCGAGACCGGCAACACGCGGCTTGAAGGCCAGTTGATTCTGCTGGGCGACAGGGTGGAGTCGTTGACGATGGAACCCTACCGAATGTTGACTGGCGAAGAATAGACTACCGTTCCCTGGACAGGAAAAACAAGCCGGTTTTCACGGCAAGGCAACCGCCTTGGAATGGCTGCAATGTGAGATTGACTGTCGGCGTGCTCGGATCTTCGTAGACTGCAATGCCATCGAGCTTGTCCGAATAGAACTTCCATTCCTTGAACATCGTCCGGCGAAGTTGCGCGCATTCTTCCGGGAACGGAATGACCAGCGTAAACGAAGCGTCGCATGTATTCACTTGCGTCTCGGTGGCCGTGATCGTCAACAGGCTTTTCCCCACCGAGTAGGTCTTTGCGCCCGTCACCAGCACCGAATGCCTATCCACATTGGTCTGATTCCACAAGTTCAGGTAAGCAAAATCGCCGCGAAAGGCAAAATGCCCGATATCATCCACGGCATGGGCGCACGCCTTGAATCCATTTTCCTTGAGTTGCGCTGCCGATTGCGTCTCCGGATTGATTGCCTCTGGTTCTTCTGAAAATGCAGGGTGAGTGAAACAAAGGTTCACGAGCACGACCAACCCGGCGATCTTTCTATTTTGCATCCCGTTCCGCGATTCTGCCGCTCAGGCGCGCATTTCCAGCATCAAGTGGTTGACCCGCCTGACGAAGCCGGCCGGATCGTCCAATTGTCCGCCCTCCGCCAGCAATGCCTGATCGAACAGGACTGCGGCCCAGTCATCGAAATACTTTTCCTCGTCCTTCAAACGCATCACCACTGGATGGGTCGGATTGATCTCCAGTATAGGAAGAGTAGACGGAATCTTCTGACCGGCAGCCTTGAGCATGCGCGCCAGGTTGCCGCCGATATCATGCTCGTCCGAAACCAGGCAGGCGGGCGAATCGGTAAGACGGTGAGTCACGCGAACTTCCTTAACGCGCTTGTTCAGGGTTTTCTTGATCTTCTCGATCAATTCCTTGTGTTCGCTGGCTTGTTTTTCCTGTTCCTGCTTTTCCGTCTCGTCTTCCAGCTTGCCCAGATCCAACCCGCCCCTGGCGACCGAAACCAGTGGCTTGCCTTCGAATTCAGTTAGCGAACTGGCCACCCACTCGTCCACGCGATCCGAGAGCAGCAGCACTTCGACGCCCTTCTTGCGGAACACCTCAAGATGCGGGCTGTTCTTTGCCGCATTATGGGTCTCGGCGGTGATGTAGTAGATCTTGTCCTGGCCTTCTTTCATCCGGCCGATATAGTCGGCCAGCGATACGCTCGCCTCGGCCGTATCGGCATGGGTCGATGCGAAACGCAATAGCCCGGCTATCTTGTCCTTGTTGGCGAAGTCTTCCGCAGTCCCTTCCTTCAGCACCTGGCCGAACTCGCCCCAGAATTTGGCGTACTTTTCCTTGTCATTGATCGCCAGATCTTCCAGAAGGCTCAGCACCTTGTTGGTGCAGCCCTTGCGTATCGCCTCGATGTCCTTCGATTCCTGCAGGATCTCGCGCGACACATTCAATGGCAAGTCGCTGGAATCGACAACGCCGCGCACGAAGCGCAGATAGGTCGGCAACAGCTGCTCGGCGTCATCCATGATGAATACGCGGCGCACATACAGCTTGATGCCGTGCCGCGCATTGCGGTCCCACAAATCGAAAGGTGCGCGTGCCGGAATATAGAGCAAGTGGGTATATTCCTGGCGGCCTTCAACGCGGGAATGAACCCATGCCAGCGGATCGTCATAGTCATGCCCGACATGTTTGTAGAACGCCTTGTACTCGTCCTCGGAGATCTCGTTCTTGGGTCGCGCCCACAACGCGGAAGCCTGATTGACGGTCTCATCCTCGTCGGTGACGACCTGGCCGCCCTCCTTCCACTCTTCCTTCTTCATGACGATGGGCTGGACGATGTGATCGGAATATTTGTGGATGATGGAACGGATCTTGTGCCCGGCGAGGAGATCATCCTGATCGGTGCGCAGATGCAGCGTGATTTCCGTGCCGCGCGCCGGTTTGTCCAGCATCTCGATGGTGAATTCGCCGCCGCCGTCCGATTCCCAGCGCACGCCCTGGTCCGCCTGTTCTCCTGCTCGGCGCGTCATGACGGTAACTTTGTCGGCCACGATAAAGGAGGAATAGAAGCCGACACCGAACTGTCCGATCAGATTCGCATCCTTCTGCTGGTCACCGCTCAACCTGGTAAAGAATTCCCGCGTCCCGGATTTCGCGATCGTGCCCAGATTGTTGATGACTTCGTCGCGGCTCATGCCGATGCCGTTGTCGCTGACCGTGATGGTCCTCGCTTCCTTGTCGTAACTGACACGTATCTTCAGATCGGAATCGTTCTCGAACAGTTTGTCATTGTGCAATGCCTCGAATCGCAGCTTGTCACAGGCGTCCGAGGCGTTGGAAATCAATTCGCGCAGGAAGATCTCGCGGTTGGAATACAGCGAATGGATCATCAATTGCAGAAGCTGTTTAACTTCCGTCTGAAACCCCATGGTTTCGCGATTGGCAGCAATATTTTCAGTCATTACAAACCCCTATAAGAACAGTTACAAATAGCCCGCTAGTCAGATGGAGTCTATCAAAAATATTTCAAGTGCCTAATCCAGGATGTGCCAGCAATTTGTCCAGCCACCCTTTCCAGCGCCGGTATTTATCCTGAAGCGCCATTGCGTTGTCGCCTCTGTCTATCCTTATGGCTACCCTGTGGCATGCCGTCCCGGCTGCAAGCAGCGCCGCGCCCTGCAAGCTGGATTCGCTCTGCTGCAGACGGAAGACCTCGAACGGAACACACCGGGCAATACCCTGTTGCAAACAAGGCAGTTCGGACAGTCCGCCAGAAAGATAGACACGCTTGATTGCAGTTTCGCCGTGAAATTCCTCCAATATCCGCGCCACCCTGAAGATGACGGCCTCCAGCAGCAAGACTGCGATGTGATTTTGCGTCAGATGTTCGACCGAAACGGAAAACCGGATACCGATATCTCTGCGGAAATACGGTGCCCCCAATCCGCTGGATTCCGCGACGCAGAATATATCTTCCCGGGCAAAATCTTCTATACGACAATCCTTGACCGGATACGGTGCAAGCGCCGCAGCGATGGAATTTAGCGTTCCCTCGATCGCAAAATGCACATGCCGGGCACGATCCTGATATACCAATGTTTGCAGGTACCCATTCGGCGCCGCCATTCCAACCGGCAGGTAGCGTACGACAAAGCAGCCGGTTCCCAGATTGACCAATGCCTCGGGCTGATCTTCTGTGACGCTGGCAAAAAGCGCGGCGGATTGGTCGCCTACGCTGGCTTGCAATACCAAGCCGATGTCCAGAGCGATATTCATTCCCGCGGAGGGCATGATTTCTGCCAATGTTCCCGGCGGAATACCGAACAAGCCGCATAGTTGCGGCGACCAGCACAGTTGCCGGATATCCATCAGCAAAGTGCGCGCAGCCATCGATGCATCGGTGACAAAATATCTGCCTCCGCTCCAGCGCCAGATCAGAAACGTGTCCAGCGTGCCGGCAAGCAGATCTCCCCGCTCCAACCGCGCCTGCCATCCCGGATTGTCCCGCAACACGACGCGCAGCTTGGGCGCGAAATAATAGGGAGTCAGCGGTAGTCCGGCAAGGTCGCGAATAATCTTTTCGTGTTCTGTCAACGCATCACAGCTTGCGGATCCGCGGTTGTCCTGCCAGGAGATCAATGGTGTCAGCGGCCGGCCTGTGGCCTTCTCCCAGATCAGAAAAGACGAGCGCTGGCTGCACAGACCCAGCAATCTGCTGTCGCCCGTCTTGGCGATGCATTCGTTGAGAACCAGTTCGGCGGTCTGCGCATAGGCCAGAGCGTCGCTTTCATAATGGCCGCCATTTACGTCAATCTTCGGTGCATGGCGAACGGTCAGATTGCCGAGTTCACCGTGCTGATCCAGCAGGCCACCCTTGACCGAGGTGGTGCCCAAGTCCAGTGCAATCGCGGAATATTTGGGATCTGTCATCTCTTGAGACAAAAAGCAACTTCACGATTAACTGCAGCTTCGTCCCAACCGGTCACCCTTGCAACGGTTTCAGCTATATGACGCAGTGTATCTTCACCGGGCTTGGACAGGATCAACAGCGGCATCCGGCGGCGCAACAGGTCGTCCATGTGTACGACCATCTCGTTGCGCGCGCAAAACAGCAGGTCTGCGTAAATAAATGGAAGCGCGGGCAGGATGCGTTCGGCCAGGCTCGGCTCGACCTCAATGCCGCGCAATATTTCCGCTGCGCGATTGCCGTGCCGGCGTATCAGCCATTTCGCGTTTTCCGAGGCGATGCCAAACCGGATTGCCAGTTTATTCATTGCGGCGGACCATTCGGAATATTGTTCCTCTGGCGCCCAAGGAAACATACGGTCCCTGGTGGCGCAAGGCATATCGATTCCAAATTTCGTGCACACCCTGTCGACGATGGCGCAAGCATCTTCTCGCGCCGATGTCAGCTTGCCGCCGATCGAGTAATGCACGCCATTGTCTGCGGTCATCAGTTCCCAGTCGCGGCTGACATCCGAGGGTGAAGTCTTATCGCTGCGTTTCATCACCCGCACGCCCGCATAACTACCGACGATATCGGTTTCGGTCCAAGCGGACTTGAGGTATCGATTGGCTGCATCCAGCAGATATGCGATCTCATTCTGTTCGACCACTGCATGATCGAGGTCACCGGTGTAATCCCGATCGGTCGTGCCGACCAGCGTCATGCCATACCAGGGTAGGATGAAAAACACCCTGCCATCGGACTTGGTGGTCAATAGCAACGCCTCCTCGCTCAACGTCCCGCGCACGACAATATGCACACCTTTGGACAACCGGCACCGGTCATGTCCCTGCTGCGTTGCAGCTATCCACTGACCGGTGGTATGGACGATCTGCCGGGCACGAAGCTGTGCGCTCATTCCGCCGATCCTGTCCAGAACCGTTGCGCCGCGCGCCTGCCCGCCCGATTCGGTCAAGCCGGTCAGCTTGCAATAATTCACGCATACCGCGCCGGCCGACATCGCGCCGGAGATCAGTTCCAACACAAAACGGGCATCATCGGTCTGGGCGTCTCCATAGGTGAAACCTCCTTTCAGTCCGTCGCAGTCCAGGTCAGGAAAACGCCCAGCAAATGCGTCGCGTTCGAAATAACGATGAGCGATCTCTGCGTCAGGAAGCCCGGCAAGGAGATCGTACAGCAGCAAACCGGCTTTCAATTTTGATGTGCCGACACGGCTGCCCTTATAAATCGGCACACCGAAACGCAACGGCCAGACTCGATGCGGCGCCAGTCGCAGCAACCGCTGCCTTTCCCGTATCGCCTTCCTGACCAGCTTGAAATCGTACGTCTCCAGGTAGCGCAATCCACCATGGATCAATTTGCTGGAGGCGGACGAAGTAGCGCCGGCCCAATCGCTCTGCTCCACGATCGCTACGCTCAGGCCGCGCAACGCCGCGTCATAGGCAGTCCATGCGCCGTAGATGCCGCCGCCGCAAACCAGCAGATCGAAGTGTCTTCCCGCCAGCAATGAAAAGTCGCGCTTCACGCATCTCCCGATTTCATGGCTCTGATCTGCAGCGCTTTTTGCGGCACATCGCTGATGAGTATATCCACGCCCAACTTCAGCGCGGTGTTGATTTCCGCGTCGGTATTACATGTGTAGACCGCGATGCTTTTGCCTTGATCGCGCAATAATTTGACCATGGGCTCATCAAGCGACTTGATCGGCAGGCAAAGTCCATGAAGAAACGCTTGTTCGGCGAGGGCGCGCCGCGCATCCGCAATTGTCTGGTCTTCTTCGAAGTTGCATACCAGCGGAAAGTCCGGGCGGTATCGATGTGCATAGATCAGGCTGTCCAGATTGAACGAGGAAACCATGATCGCGTCTCCACGAGGCTCTCCGATCATGTCCAGCGTCTGCCGTACCTTGATTTGATGACGTGAAGTCTCCTCCCAATCGCGGTTCTTGATCTCGAGCAGCAAGCGGCAGCGCTTGCGATAAGTATGAAGAAACGCTTGCAGACTCATCACACCTTCCGGTTTTACAGCTGAAGAAAAATGAGCGGCGAAATTCATCGTTTGCAACTGTGCTAAATCGAAATCATCGATATGCTTGAGCGGCAAACCGAGTTTGCCGAGAAACCTGTCGTGCCATAGTACTGCAATCTCATCCCGGCTAAGCTGCACATCCGTCTCGATGCCATCGATGGGATATTCCAGCGCCTTGTCAAAGGCGGTACGCGTATTTTCCGCGGCTTCCGTATTGGCTCCGCGGTGGGCATAGATCAGGGTTCTGGTCATAGTGTAGTTGTTTCTTTAATCCAAATCAGCGGCAATTTGGGTTTTCGTCAATTATGGTCAACAATATCCACTCATCCACCCAGGGCAGTCAAGAAATTCCATGCGCAAATCCCTAGCTGAATCTGTCATGCCCCGTGAAGTCTGGTCCTGGGCCATGTATGACTTCGCCAATTCCGGCTACACGACCGTGGTGATCACCGCGATCTTCAATGCCTATTTCGTCTCGGTGGTGGCAAACGATCAGCCCTGGGCAACGTTCGCATGGACGGCTGCGCTGGCGGTCTCCTATGCTGCGATCGTGCTCACTGCGCCGGTCATCGGCGCTTATGCGGATGCCTATGCGGCCAAGAAGAAACTGCTGGCGCTGACCACGATAGGCTGCGTGAGCTTTACCGCGATGCTGGCATTTTCGGGGCCGGGCAGCCTTTGGCTCACCATCTCATTGGTCGTGATGTCCAACTTCTTTTACGGGAGCGGAGAAAACATCGTCGCAGCCTTCCTGCCGGAACTGGCGCGCGGGCGTTCGCTCGGCAAGGTGTCGGGATGGGGATGGAGTCTGGGCTATGTTGGCGGTCTTGTCAGCCTGGGTGCCAGTCTCGCTTATGTGACCTGGGCGCAGAGTCGGGGTCGGCATGCTGCGGATTTCGTTCCGGTGACCATGCTGATCACCGCCGCACTGTTCGCCGTTTCCAGTCTGCCCACTTTTTTGTTTCTCAGGGAGCGCGCCGCGCCGCAACCGCACCTGCAAGGATTGAACATGGTGCAGGAATCTTTCGCCCGTTTGATGCAGACGATCAGGCACGCAAGGGATTACCGCGACCTGCGCCGTTTTCTGGCCTGCACGGTGTTTTACCAGGCCGGTATCCAGGCGGTGATCACGCTCGCGGCGATCTATGCCGAGCAGGCGATGCATTTCACCACCCAGCAAACCATCATTCTCATCTTCGTGGTCAATATCACTGCCGCCGCAGGCGCATTCCTGTTCGGTCACTTGCAGGATCGCATCGGCCACGTCCGCACCATTGCCTTGACGCTGTTCGGATGGATCGTGATGATCCTGCTGGCATGGGCGGCTCAAGGGCCACGGATGTTCTGGATCGCCGCCAACCTCGCCGGCATTTGCATGGGTTCCAGCCAATCGGCAGGGCGCGCGCTGGTTGGACTGTTGAGTCCCGCCACGCGTCGCGCGGAATTCTTCGGGCTATGGGGGCTGGCGGTCAAGCTGTCGTCGATACTGGGGCCTCTGACCTACGGCCTGGTCAGCTGGTTATCGCGCGGGGACCATCGCATGGCGATACTGATCACTGGCACTTATTTTCTCGCGGGTCTGGCGATCCTGGCGGGCGTCAACGTCAGGCGCGGCAGGCGTGCGGCGCTGCGCTCTTCGGCTTGATCAAGGCAACCGTTCGATGAATTTCTGCATCGAAATCTTGAGTGTCTCAAAGTGCGGGTTATACATCAGGCGGCGCATGATGCCGGATTTGAGATTTCTGCTCGTCACCTCGCCTTGAAAATCCAGCTCGGGATGTTCGAGGCAGGCTTGGTATTTTTCCATGTCATCCGGAAAATAATGAACGCAATTCGAATATTCTCCTGTCTCGCCATAATGTTTGTCTTCCGGCGGCAACACAATCGCCGTGTGTGCTGAACTCAAAATCCTTCGTTCGGGAACCGAACTGTTCACCAGTTCCAGCCTGTCCGCCAGAAAATCCGGTGAATACTTTTCCGGTACGGTGGTATAGAGCACAAGCTTGCTGGACGGGTGGAGTATGCGAGAGGCGAAATCGAATATCGCCGATGTATTGACTGTCATGTCATCTTCGCTGGCAGCGATAAAGACCGGGATGTCCAACTCATGCTGCCGCAAGAGATCTTTGAGCTGTCTGGTCAGCGCATAGGCCTGGGCAGCTGCATTCTTCGTGAATGATTCATACTTGTAGATATCCAAGTCGGGTTTGATATCCACCCATTTTGCAGACGGAATCAACCAACTGTACAGTTTGTGCAGATTCGCAAGCGCAGCTTTTGGCGTAATCTTGATCGCAGGTGAAAAAAGGAACAACCCGCTCACCCGGTAGTCGCGCAGACTATGGAAAACGCTCAGCGTGGCGCCGGTTGATAATCCTGCCAGAAACAGTTCGTCCACCTCGTCGGCCAGTTTGTATGCGCCATAGGCCACAGTCTTGGCCCACTCCTGCCAAGCCACCTCCAGCAAATCGCCCGGTTGCGTACCATGGCCGGGCAGCAAGACCGCTAGGACACGAAAGCCGTTCTGCCGGAAGAACTCGGCCAGAGGACGCATCATATAGGGGGAGTCGCTCAAGCCATGCGTCAGGAGCACACCGCGGCGATACGTTTTGTGTCGCCCTGTAGCAAATCCCTGTATCGGTTCCAATTCGAAAGGTGCGTTGCCGTAGACTCTCTTGTCCAGATCCGCTGCGCCATGGTGTGCCCTTTTGAGCATGTCCCGGTTGCGCGCAACATATTCCGCAAACGCCAGCCGGCTACCATTGAAATGCGAGTTCAATCCGGATGGCAGGTGCCGCGCTTCAAGCCGCGGAGTTGCCACGTTTATTCACCCGCACATTTCGCGATTGCTTCGTTGGTCTCCAAATCAAGGCAAAATCTCAGGTCAAGATTCTTTGGTCGCGCTGCTTTATCAGGGGCCGGCTTATTGGCAGCCTTTGCCTGTTTGGAAAGTTTCAACGGCGGTTGCGGGGCCTGTTCTGGTTTGGCGACAGGCATGGATGCGGCTGCAGGTTCCGCAGCCTCAGCTGGTGCCGGAGTTACAGGTACCGCAGGTGCTTTCGCTCCATCGGAAACGATGGAGGGTTTGGGCGCAGCAGGGATTGCCGGCGATGGCACGGTAACAGGTGCTTTCACCGGGGGTGGGGCGACTGCTTTGGACGCAACATGCGGTGTTGCCGGTTTGGCAACAGTGGTAACCTTCTTCAAGCCCAACAGGTCCATGTCCAAGGGGTCGAAGTACACGAAAGCCGCGCCGGCAGCTATGACCAGGATACCCAGGAGCACCAATTTTTTGCCGTCCATTGTATTTCCTTTCCCTTGCAAATCGCACAATTCAATCAACCTGCTGATCGAACATCATCGGTCCGATTGACTTTGTCCGCTATATCTGCGCACGATAAACTGCATCGCCACCGCTGGCAATGACCTTCGGCTAATTTATTTTCCAGAACACCGGCCGATTATCAAATGCCTGTATGGATTTTCGCAACAATGCGAGTTGACTGGACAGCTCATGCGCGATCCACCCTCGAACCAGAACGACCGCTTCCTGGTGCGCCGCCAAAGCATTATCCGTTGACAATCCGTCCAGCAAACGATGTGCAACCACGATATCGTTGATCTGCCCGAGCACATCCTGCACTTTGCTTAGCGCGGCGAGAAAAGCCCCGGCTTTCCGTTTGTCGTACAAAGGCGCGAAAAATTCCGCGCTGTATCTGAGTTTCTTGGCAACGATCCGCAACGCATGCAGCCGTGCGGCGCCAGCTGTATCCAGCTGTTGCCCCGAGCGGTCGAACCGTTTAGACAGCTTGCGCAAACGGCGGGTCGCGAATGCTTGCGCCTGCTGTAAAGTTTCCGTTTTTTGCCAATAGTCGCCGTTCATCCAGATCGCGAAACGCAACAGCAAGCGCTGCCGTTCACGCGCCTGTGCCTCGTCGCGCAAAACAGCATAACTGGCTGCTCGCTGCCGTTCACTGGCTGCCAACAAGATCTGCAGACCGGCATGTCCTGCCATTCGTGCACACATTGGTTTGACCGTCTGCGCGATAAACACATCCCATTCGCGTATGCGGCCTAACGCGACGCATAAATCTGAAACATCCTTATACAGACCGGACAAACACCGATCGGCACGGACCTTCTCCACCATGCGCAACACCACACGCAAGCGTCGCAATGCGACGCGCATCTGGTGCAGATATTCGTCGTCGTCGCTTGCCATTGCTCCATGAAGGTTGTCCTGGAAATGCTGCAGGCAGGACCAACACAGCTTTTTGAGCACATCAGCCAGCGTGTCCGTGGCGGCAAGCGCCGGCGCAACGCCCTTGACCGGTTGTTCGGTATGTTCCATCAAGAGACGATAGCCCTGCTCCGCCTTGCTGACGGTCTCGAGTTCGAACGAGACCAATCCCAGTATCTTCAGAGCCAACTCGAAAAGCTGCTGTGGCTCGCCGGATTTCAATTCAAGCTCAAGCTCGCAGATCGGCCTGCTGTGCTGCTCGGTGCGCACCTCACCGTGATCGATGCACAACTCGATCTGCGCACCCTGAAAATCCAGCATCCTGCTGCTGCGGGTAAAATCAGTGACAAACACCGGCTTCAATTTCTTGCGTAACGGCGGTGCCAGAAGCTCGTCCCATGCCACTTCCTGTGTCGCTGAAAAATCCAGGGCCGCACGCGTCACGGGCACTTCCCACTCATCGCGCTGATGCAACCCGGCCCGCGCCGAACCGCCTCCCTTCAGCGTTTGCAGCCACTGACCTCCCGCATGGCGCAAACGCAGTGCCTTGCCAGATTTATGCAAATCAAGTTTCGGGGTGTCGTAATAGATGCTTTCAAGATGGCGCGTGACCGTTCGAGATATAGAACACGACTTGAGCAGCGCATGCCGCTTCAACCTGGCAAGCTGCCCGGGAGCGATGCTTAATTTGAGTTCGGTTTCGACTGCCATGTTTACATCGGGCTTTGCATGAAGCGTTCACTATATCAGCCTGGCGAAAAGTTGACGCGGCACGCCCATCTGCCAGTCGGAAGAATACAATGCGCGTATGCCTGTGCATAACGCCGACATCACCGTGATTTTCGAAGAGATCGCCGACCTGCTGGAAATTCAGGGGGCAAATCCGTTCCGCATCCGCGCCTATCGCAATGCCGGGCGCATCCTGGGTGACCTGCCGCAGGAAGCGCGTATCCTGGTGGAACGCGGCGACGACCTGACCAGACTGCCAGGCATCGGCAGCGACCTCGCCGCCAAGGTCTGCGAAATCGTCAACACCGGACATTGCAGCTTGCTCGACCGCTTGCGCAAGGAGCTGCCGCCCGCGATCACCGAACTGTTGAAGATACCCGGGCTGGGGCCGAAGCGGGTAAAGGCACTGTACCACGACCTCGATGTACAAACCGTCGAACAACTGCACCGCGCCGCACGGGATGGGCGTATCCGCGCGTTGCCCGGTTTCGGCGCAAAAACCGAACAAAATATTCTGCAGGCGGTGCAAGACCATGCCAGCCAGAGCCGCCGCTTCAAGCTCGCCACCGCTGCACAGTATGCCGAAACGCTGCGTGCCTTTCTGCAAGCCATCCCCGGCGTGCAGCGGGTGGTCGTGGCCGGCAGCTTCCGGCGCATGCGCGAGACCGTCGGCGATCTGGATATCCTGGTCACTGCGAAACCAGATAGTCCGGTGATGCAGCGTTTCACCGCATACGACGAAGTAGCCGAGGTGTTTTCCGCCGGCGATACGCGCGCCAGTGTGCTGCTCAAATGCGGCATGCAGGTCGACCTGCGAGTCGTCGCGCAAGAAAGCTATGGCGCGGCGCTGCACTACTTCACCGGCTCCAAGTCGCACAACATCGCGATCCGCCGCATCGCCCAGCAGCTCGGCCTCAAGGTCAACGAATACGGCGTGTACCGCGGAGAAAAGCGCATCGCCGGGGACAGCGAAGAATCGGTGTACCGCGCCGTCGGCCTGCCGTTCATTCCGCCCGAGCTGCGCGAAGACCGCGGCGAGATCGAGGCGGCGCGCGCCGGACGGCTGCCGAAGCTGGTTGAGTTGTCCGACCTCAAGGGTGACCTGCATGCGCACACCAAGGCCACCGACGGCCACGACAGCCTGCGCGACATGGCGCTGGCGGCCAAGGCGCTGGGGCTGGAATATCTCGCCATCACCGAGCACTCGCGCCGCCTCACCGTCGCGCACGGCCTCGACCCGGTCAAGCTGGCGAAGCAGTGCGACGAGATCGACCTGCTCAACACAAAGCTGGACGGAATCACACTGCTCAAGGGCATCGAGGTGGATATCCTCGAGGACGGCGGCCTCGACCTGCCGGACTCGGCGCTGGCGCGACTCGATCTGGTGATCGGCGCGGTGCACAGCCGCTTCGACCTGTCTCGCGCCAAACAGACCGAACGCATCCTGCGCGCGATGGATCACCCGCACTTCACTATGCTAGCCCACCCCAGCGGCCGCCTCATCGAACAGCGCGAGCCCTACGATGTCGACATGCTGCGCATCATCCGCCATGCAAAACAGCGCGGCTGTTACCTCGAACTGAATGCGCACCCGGAACGCCTCGACCTGCTAGACAGCCAGTGCCAGAGCGCCCGGGAGGAAGGCGTGCTGGTCAGCATCAATTCGGATGCGCACAGCACCTTCGATTTCGCCAACCTCAAATACGGTGTCGGTCAAGCGCGGCGCGGCTGGCTGGAAAAATCCGACGTGCTCAATACACGATCGCTATCCGCACTGCGCAAGCTGCTCAAGCGCACGATGTAATGAAAAAATCCACTGAAGCCGCGCTGGCAGCGTTAAAAACGGACTCAAAATGCGGGGTCGCGAAGCGATAAACTATGTGTAAACTGCATCTGCGACATGTTACCGGCGTAGGCGGCCGATTGCGGGAGCAGATGCAGGCCGCCCTTCCCGCACGAGGATGCTTCGCAACACCGTGTCAGAGAGGCTGCCTTTTCGCCCATTTTTTTGCCCTGCCATCATCGGCTTGACTGAATTTCTGGAGGTGCCCTTTTGCTAACGCTGGCATTAATGGGTGATGTAATGCTCGGTCGCCTGGTAAACGAGAAGCTGAAGCACATGCAGCCTGACGAAATATGGGGCGACGTGCTGCCGCATCTGGCGCAAGCCGACCTGCGCATCATCAATCTGGAATGCGCCCTCACCACTCATCAGCATCCGTGGACGGGATCCTGGAAGATGTTCCATTTTCGCGCAGACCCCGATGAGGTTCGCGCGCTGCAAGCCGCGCATATCGATGCCTGTACGCTTGCAAACAATCACGTGCTCGATTTTGAAGTACAGGGGCTTTACGATACATTGAGAACGCTCGACGCTGCCGGCATCCGCCGCGCCGGCGCCGGCGCCGACCCCAGTAAAGCGGCCAGCCCTGCGATCCTCGTAACGACGGGTGTGGAAATATGCCGAGTGGCATTGCTTTCATACACCGACAACGAACCGGACTTCGCCGCGACAGAAAATCAGCCTGGCACCAACTATCTGGAAATCTCGCTGGACGAAGCAACGATGGCGCGCATCGAAGGCGACATCACAAAAGCACGTGCTCTCGGAGCCGATCTGGTGGTGTTCTCCAACCACTGGGGAGCGAATTTCGTCGAACGGCCTTCGGAGAGATTCCGCGGTTTTGCCAGACAGGTGATCGAGCTGGGCGCCGACATCTACCATGGCCACAGCGCGCATATCTGTCAGGGAATCGAGATCCATCAAGGCAAACCCATCTTGTACGATACCGGCAATTTCATCGACGACTATGCAATCCATCCGCAGTTGCGCAACGACCGTTCCTGTTTGTTCAAAGTGATGTTCGAACACGGCAAGTTATGCCGCATCGAGCTGCTCCCGGTGTCATTGAGCGTCGCACATGTCGCCTTGGCACGCGGCGCAGAACTCGAAACGATCTGCGCGCGCATGGAGATGCTGTGTGCCGAGTTCGGCACCAGTCTGGCACGCCTGAATGACCGGCTGATCCATGAGGCATGACCATGCCATGGGATGATGATTACTATCCTCGGGCCATGCAGCATCTGCCGCCGCTGGTGCGCTCAAAGGCAATTGCGATCGCCAATGCGTTGCTGGCCGAAGGCCGCGATGAGGGCAGCGCGATCCGCATCGCGATTGCCCGCGCAAAAACCTGGGCGCGGCAACACGGATTGTCGCGGGGAGATTTGTCATGATCGCTCCTGCCGAACTGGTGCGCAGTCTAGGCGGAACATTTGCAACTGCGCTCGGCATCGATCTCCGATCAATGGACTGCGGCGAACGCTTCAAATGGCTCATCGCGGCGATACATTGCGGGACGCGCATTTCAGAACAGCTTGCCACACGTGCCTGGCGAGAGTTTGGCGCACGCGGCATACTCGCCCCGCGGCGCTTGATTGATACCGGATGGGACGGTCTGGTGCCCATCTTCGATGCCGGCGGCTATGTGCGTTACGATTTCAAGACTGCCACCAAATTGCTCGCGGTATGCACGGCCCTGTTGCGCGATTACAGCGGAGATCTCGATGATCTGCATTCCTTTGCGGCAGATCCGCTCGATCTGGAAGCACGGCTCAAGGCGCTGGGCAAGGGCATCGGCGACACGGCCGTCGGCATCTTTTTGCGCGAGCTGCGCGGCATCTCGAGCAAGGCGGCTCCCTCACTGTCGCCACTGGCACAGACCGCTGCACAATCGATGGGTTACCTGCGGCATGGCCGCCTGGCTGCGGCACATGCGCCGGAAAGGTTGCAGCAAATATGGGTCGCTGATGGGCAATCACCAGTCACTTTCGCGGCTTTCGAGGCGGCATTGGTGCGCGAGGGGCTGCGCCTGCGCCGTGAAGAATTTCGCCATGGATCTTCGGGAAGGGAAACAATATGAACAACCTCATCGTCGTCAACAATCCGCGTGACTGGCCGCTTGCAATTCCCGACGTGTCCGTCGTGCCGGCGCGCGCCTATCTGACCGATCCGGCCTATGGCAGCGAGCTTCAGGTTCGCGTGTTCAACCTGTGCAAGAGTTACCGCTACCAGACGCTGGGATATTATGTGTCGCTGCTCGCCGAGGCGCGCGGCCACAAGCCGCTGCCGCGCGCGAACACGATCGAGGATCTGGAATCGCGGAACATGGTGCGGCTGCTGACCGAGGGGCTGGACGACCTGATCCAGAAATCGCTCGCGACGGTCAAGTCGGATGCGTTCGAACTCGACATCTACTTCGGCCGCAGCACCGCGAGCCGCTACGATACCCTCGGCCGCCAGTTGTTCAGCCTGCTGCAGTCACCGCTGCTGCGCGCCGATTTTCAGCGCCGCGGCCAGCATTGGCACATTCGTAGCGTGCGTCCGATCGCGGCCAACGACATCCCGCCCCAGCATCAGGAATTTGCGGTCCATGCCACCACGGAATATTTCATGGGGCGCAGGCGACGGTCGCCGAAGCGTGCCGCGCCGCGACACAACCTCGCGATACTGCATGACCCGGACAACCCCGAACCGGCCTCCAATGCGAAGGCTCTGCAAAAGTTCGAGAAGGCCGCGCAGGCACTGGGCATGCGTGCGGAGTTCATCACCAGGGCGGATTACGGGCGGCTGACCGAATTCGACGCGCTGTTCATCCGCGACACCACCTTTGTCAACCATTACACCTACCGTTTCTCGCGGCGCGCCGCCGCCGAAGGGCTGGTGGTGATCGACGATCCTGACTCCATCCTGAAGTGCAACAACAAGGTCTATCTCGCCGAGATACTCGCGCGGCACCGTATCCCCGCCCCCAGGACATTATTGGTGCAGCGCGACAACGTAAACCAGATCGTCCCCACGCTGGGTCTGCCCTGCGTGCTCAAGCAGCCGGACAGTTCGTTCTCGATCGGTGTAGTGAAGATCGAGACGGCGGAAGAACTGCCCGGCAAGGTGAATGCCCTGCTGGATAAATCGGAACTGATCGTTGGGCAGGAGTACCTGCCGACCGAATTCGACTGGCGCGTCGGCATCCTCGACCGGCGGCCGCTGTTCGTCGCCAAATACCACATGGTTCCCGGCCACTGGCAGATCATCCGCCACGGCGATGACAAGCACGATTTCGTCGAAGGAGCAACTGAGGCGCTGTCGGTCGGCGAAGCGCCGGATCGCGTGGTTAAGATGGCGCTCAGGGCCTCCAGGCTGATCGGCGACGGATTCTATGGCGTGGACATCAAGCAGGTCGGCAAACGTCTCTACGTGATCGAGATCAACGACAATCCCAACGTGGATGCCGGCAATGAGGATAGCGTGCTCAAGGATGCGCTCTACCGCGAAGTGATGGGCGTGTTCCTGAAGCGCATCGAGACGCGCAAGCGGGGAGTATCCAGGCAAAGATAGTCATGCGTTGATCGACCCGAAGCCGGGATGTACCTCTGATTTGGTGCCTCCAGTTGGCCTACATGGCCTGCACAGACTCCTGGAGAAATTGCAGTACCACCAGTTCGTCGCGTCGCAGCGCGGCCTGCGAAGCGGCGCGGCGCGCGGCGCGCGTCTCAGCCGGCGGCGCGGGTGCAGTCAAGCCCAGATGATAGGCATTGATCAGCGCGGGGTGCACATAATACTTGCGGCACACGGCGCGCGTGTTGCCGAGCCGCTCGGCCACTGCATCGAGTGCACGCACGATGTTGCGGTCGGCTTCGCGCCGGCTGGTCGCCGGCCCCATCGTCCTCAGTGCCACGGCCGCCACCATGGTACCTCCCCAGGTACGAAAATCCTTGGCCGTGATGTCGTGGCCGCTGACTTCGCGCAGATAATCGTTCACGTCATCCGAAGAAATCGGCTTGCGTTTGCCGAACGCGTCCAGGTACTGGAATATTTCCTGTCCCGGTAGATCCTGGCAGCGCTGCACGATGCGGGCGAGCCGCGGGTCGTCGACCGCCACCGAATGTTCTACCCCGCTCTTGCCGCGGAAACTGAAGCGCATTTGCGTCCCATGCACCTGGACATGTTTCCTACGCAAAGTGGTCAGACCGTAGGAACGGTTCTCGCGAGCGTATTCGTCGTTGCCGACACGAATCAATGTCCTGTCCAGCAGATGCACCACGGTTGCGAGTATCTGGCGCCGGCTCAGTTCCGCGGCGCGCAAATCGCGTTCCACGCGCTCGCGCAACGAGGGCAGGATCTCGCTGAATTCGAGCATGCGGCAAAACTTGGATTGGTCGCGCGCTTCGCGGTAGGAAGGATGATAGCGATATTGTTTGCGTCCGCGCGCATCGCGCGCAGTTACCTGGATGTGGCCGTCCGGATCCGGGCAGATCCAGACGTTGGTCCACGCGGGCGGGATTGCAAGCGCATCGATGCGTTTGCGCGCGGTCTTGTCCTTGATTAGCGTGCCATCCGGCTGGTAATAGCTCCAGCCCTTGCCGGAACGGCTACGGCTGATGCCCGCGAAGCCGTCGGTAACATAGCGCAGACCGGCGCGTGTCGCCGCCTTGCGAAACTCATGGTGCTTAGCTGTTCCCAATACCGGCGCCCTCCTTTACGCGGCAATTGGCACATTGTGTATGCTGGAACCGGCCGATGGCAAGTGCTTCATGTTCAACTATAAACTCGCCTTGAATCAGTGAGCTCTGCCTCCCTGCGCAGATCAGCCAGGCGTGCAAGCCCGAAATGTATGTATGCCAGTGCCGTCAGTACCGCGGCAACCAGATTCAGCAGTGGCACGAATTGCAACAAACCGGTCAGCAGGCCCAAGCCCCACCAAGAAGACCGATACAGGGAAATCATGGTCTTTATCTCCTCGCTGGTCGCGTGTTCCGCAATCGCATCGTAGCGAAACAAGCGCTGGTTTAGATAAGTCGCGGCGATGAATGGGGCCACCATTCCGACGCCGATCAGCCACAACGGCGAAGTGAAGACCCAGATAGCGATAAAAATGACTATGGCGACTGCGGTGTTGGCCAGACTGCCAACCATCCCGCCGCCATTTTTACGCTTGAGATGTGGATAATCATGCTCGGCTACCAGGGCGATCAGCGACGGCATGGCAAACAAAGCGGTGATTAGCAGCGCGGTAATGAATACCAGCGGCACGAACAGAATCAGATGCACGAAGGCCTGAATACCGTTCGCGACCCAGCGCGGTTCCACTCCTGCCAGCCAGGATTGTATGCCGATTGCATCGAGGCCGCTTGCGATCCACCCCGAAAATGTGCCCCAGAAAGCCACCCCCAAAACCAACCATAGCAGAATGGCTGCCAGCATCGGCCAGATCATGATCCACAATACCTTGAGCTGGAACAAATCGCGAAAGGCACGAGATAGCGCATCGATTATCTGTGTCATACGATTACCTTTACTGGATATTGCATCACGTTATGGCTTGCGGGGGGCTGGTTTGCCGATAGATGGCTGCGCGGGTTTTAGATCATTCAGTTCGGCGCAAGGGTCGCTGCGAGCAACACGCGGCGTGAACCAGATGAAATCATAGGGGGCTTCGCCGGTCGCGCTCTGCGCTGCATATTCTTTGGGATCCGTCCTTTGCGGGCTCACCTCCATGAAAGCGATCGAAAAGATGCGCGCCTGGGGCGCACGAGCGGCAAAATAGATGGGCATGCCGACGTCGCGGCGCGCATGCCCGCTGCCGACAATGCCCACCACACCTCGACCGAGACTCGACATCGCGCTGTCTGCCATCAGGGCATCGCGCAACCGCTGACTGCGGGTCAGGCCCGCGCGCAGTTCATCCCTGAGCTTTCCACAATGCGCGCCCCCCATGTTGTTCATCAGATAATTCTGGCGGCCTTGGCTCCACACCTCTTCGATCGCCAGACGTTTCAGATCGTTCGGATCATAGGCGGCGAACCCTTTCCAGATGACCGGCTGCAAACGCAGGCTGGAAATATTGGCGGCAATCACCGGTAACTGGTTGTCGACCGCGATGGCAAGAAACGGCCGGTAAAATTTCCAATCGGCGAACTTGATCAGCTTGGTGGCTCTGTTCAACACTTCGACGCGATTGTCGCCTTCCAAAGCCCGGTCGAGAGCCGATTGGCTGTCGTCATCGATCTGTTCCATCAGCAACGCCGGGCGGGCACCCGACGCAATGCGGGCTTGCAGAAGTTTTTGCTGGAGTTCATGATGCCGTGGATTATCATGTGTCTCGCCAAGCAGCAGCACGGTGGCATTGGCAATTCTGGCTAATAGCGCGGTCTCGTCGATGAAACTGCGGTTGTTCATGTCCCATATCTTTCCAACCAGCGGATGGTCCGTGTAAAGCATGGACTCGGCACGCGCCAGATTCAAAAAAGACAGAATGAACAAGACGAACAGAAATTTGATAACTGCAATCGATCTCATACGGACTTGAACAAGTTATTCGACTCTCGCGGCTGGGAGCGCAAATACTGTTTCGGCACAAATACTTGGGCACCCAACCTTGCCGCGGCATGCCATGGCCAGCGCGGGTCATACAACATGCCCCGGGCAAGTGCTACCATGTCTGCCTGACCCGACGCGACAATCGTTTCGGCCTGCTCCGGCTCGGTGATCAGGCCGACGGCTATCGTGGTCACTCCGGTTTCGCGCCGGATCATTTCGGCGAATGGCACCTGATAACTCGGATCTAGCGGAATTTGCTGCAAAGGAGACAGCCCGCCGCTTGAAACATCGATGAACGCACATCCTCTATGCTGCAACTCTTTAGCAAAAACGACACTCTGTTCGATGTTCCAACCGCCAGACACCCAATCCGTTGCGGAAATCCTTACACCTATCGGCATATCCCTGGGAATGGCAGCTTGTACCGCTTCGAACACTTCCAGCGGGAAACACATCCTGTTCTCCAGCGAACCTCCATACCGGTCATTGCGGGTATTCGATAGCGGCGAAAGGAATTGATGCAACAGATAGCCATGTGCCGCATGCAGTTCGATCGCGTCCAATCCCAGTCTATGCGCGCGTTGTGCCGCAGCTTCGAAGTCTTTCTTGATTTGATGCATTCCTGCCTCATCTAAGGCGCGAGGCAGGGCGCCACCGGACGCGAAGGGCAAGGCGGAAGGAGCAAACGTTTGCCAGCCGCCGTTTTGCGGTGACAGGGCCTGACCGCCCTGCCACGGCACCTGCGTGGATGCCTTGCGCCCCGCGTGCGCCTGCTGGATCGCTATTGGAATAGTCGAGTAATGCCGTATGGTTTCGATTACGTGTGCAAGCGCTGCTTCTGTCTGGTCGGACCACAACCCAAGGTCGGCTGGAGAAATACGACCCTCAGGCGTCACTGCAGTTGCCTCGATGAACAGCAGACCGGCTCCTGACAGGGCCATATGACCAAGATGGATCAGATGCCAGTCTGTGGCTTGGCCCTGTACAGCGGAATACTGGCACATCGGCGATACGATTATGCAGTTGTTCAGTGCCAACTTTCCGATAGTGACAGGCGTAAAGAGCTTGCTCATCAAATATTGCCCAGTATTTTGTCTGTACAAGTAATATAATATTTTACTTTAAATAATAACGTTATTTAATTGTTTATATATATATTAATCAATTCTTTTTAGCCTGAACAATCCGTTGGCCTCGCTGTCGCTGCTGAAGTAAAGCGCGCCATCTGGGCCGAACGCCACACCTGCCGGACGAGCCCAGCGTTCTCCGTCGGGCAATTGAAAGCCGGTTATCAGGTCATCCACACGCATCGCCTGCCCATTTTTAAAGCGCACCACCACGATCTTTGGCGGCCGACGCGTGGCGGCACTGCCCATGAATCCGCCGCCTGGCTTCGTACCCCACGAACCGTGCAATGCGACCACCGCATCGAATTCCAAATCTGCATCCATTGCACCTTTGGGCACAAAAGCCACCCCCAGCGGCGCATTGCGCGACGGAAATGTGGCGACCGGCTTCGTGACCTCAGCTTCGCTTCTTGGTGGTGTACTGGCCACACAATCATCGCGCTGCAACTGGCTACCATCGAACTGGAACCACGGCATGCCATGAAAAGAACCTTCAGTTAGCCTGCTGAAATATTCCGGGGGCTGATCGTAGCCCCAATGGTCAGGCCCGTTGTTGCTGGCATAAAGCGCACCGGTTTGAGGTTGCCAATCGAACCCGACCGGATTGCGCAACCCCGAAGCGAATGGTTCCCAGCTTGCCTTGCCGCCGTTTTCGCGCAATACCACCACCCCGCCTCGTTGATTCTCGAATGAATAACCTTTGCCCAGATATTGGTCGCTGCAATTGCGCTGGATACCCAAACTCGCATACACCCGCCCGTCCGGACCCACTCCTACAGTACGGCTGTCATGTCCTCCCCCGCTAGGCAAAGGCGCCAGAAGCTTCAACGCATCCGGCTCAATCGCGGTCTGCCCTAATTTGTACGGCGCCCGGTATACTCCGCTCGTCTGCGCAATCAGGATCTCGCCCTTCCGGAAAGCCACGCTATGCGGGTAATCGTTAGATTGCACCAGCACCTCAGGCTTGGTATAGGGAGGCGGCAGACGGTATACCTTACCCGATTTCGAACCCGCAAACAGGTCGCCGTTCGCAGCAAAGGTCAGCATGCGCGGCACATCCAGACCGGTGAGCCATTCCAACTGGTAACCCTTGGGAACACGCACCGTCCTGTGCACACCGTCCAATGTCAGTGTCTGAACTTCATAGGCCAGAACTTCAGTTCCCGCAAGCAGAGTCGTGGGGACACAACACAACAACACCAGGACTAACTTCCCATAAAGTTTCACACAACGTGGCAAACACTGGACGCGATGTTGGTTCATGACGGGCCCGCGTTAACAAATTGAATCTGCCATTTCATTTTGTTACACCCACTTTCCATTTCAAAATCCAACTGTAAAACCCAATTCGGAATAGGTTGCTCTGCACGTTTGGTATACCGACTCCTGGCAATCACGGTAAACCTCCTGGGCAAAGCCGATATTGATATAGGTACTGCGTCCTGACGCGATATAGATCCCCGCGCGTTCACCCACCGAATTGATGTCGGGCTGACCCTCTACCATGGTACGGCGATAAAATGCCCCGATATACGGTTTGATTGAAGAAGGTTGATAAAATACATACTGTGCGAATGGCGCATATTTCGTGATGCTGGGACTATCTCCCGACCACTTTTCTAAGGACATCCCGACTCCCAGCCCGTCAAGCACGTAATAGCTCACGCTCGCGCCCAGGATAAAATAATTTTTGTCGAAGGCATAACCATTCCCACCCACTAACGACACTTGCGTCCGCCCTTGGCCGAACACCCCGCCTGCCTCAGTCGCCCCTGCAGGCAAAGCCGGTAATAGCGGCAAAATGATTACCAACAGCCTTTTCATGGATATGCTTGCAATACAAGCTAGTGGCAAAAGCATAAATGACCGATTTGCTGTATCGCACCATGCGGGTGACCAGCCGTTGCAAGGGGTGGCGATCTATCTCGAGTCATCACACCGAGTTTGCCCGCACCGGCATCAATGCGCCAATGGTGCAAAGTTGTACTACTCATACCTCAGGAAATCCTCAGCCAGCGTGTCGGCACCGTAACGGTCGATCAGTCTTTCGATTTCGGGCAACAGCACGTCATCCTCATCCTCTTCCAGTATACCCTCGCCTACCAGGCGCCCGCCCAAGCCGTCGAGCACCGCCTCCTGAACATCGTTCAGCGTGGCAGGAATCTCGCGATTCTCGTCGTTCATGACCTCTTCTATCACCCGCGATAGCGGTTCGCTGGCGAAAGCGTAAACAAAGTCCATCGCTGCGGCGGACTCACCAAATTGCTCTATCAGTTCATCGAGCTCGTCGATGACCGATTCAGCGACATCGAAATTGTGAAGGCGCTCGTCCTCGTCGATTTCGTCTGGCATTTCGTGCACGAGGAATGAGCGAACCGAAGCCAGCGTTACTGGCTCGCCGGTATCCAATCGGTCGATCAGGGTTTCGATCAGGCTGGACAGTTCTGGACTTACGCGGCTGGCAATGTCGATCGGATTGCGTATCATGATTTACCCTCCAGTTTGGTTTGGCATTGGCGTATGGATTCTGATTTATTTGTTGTTAACACGCAACCTGACAATAAACATAATCAGCCAATAACCGATCCCGCAGTGTGAAAATCCAAATCGAATGCTTCGGCGATTTTCTTGTGTGTTACGGTTCCACTCATGATATCGAGTCCCCTCGGCAATGCCGGAGATAATTTGGGACCTGGCGATATCCTTGTTCTGCAATTGAGGTGCATACGGCAAAATCGCGCTGGTCAGCGCCGATGTAGAGGTAATGGGAGGCACATTGCCGGGCATATCGGCTAAACAGGCCGCGCCACCACCAAGTGCCACCACCTCGGCAGAAGCCACCACCAAAACGCCGCTGAGCAGGATGTCGCGTCCGCCATATAGCTTCTCCAGATATTTCGCGCCTTCCCGAATCGCCATGCGACTTGCCATTTCGAACATAAGTGTCAATAGCGGTAGTTCGCCCGTTGGCAGTTTGATAGTTTTGCATGCGACACAATCTGCATTTATTCATATCCATTAGCATTCGTTCTACCAAATGTGATGGGCTGCATTCTTTGATGGCTTTAAATTATCATTTCAAGGTTAATGGCATCGGTGTAACATTCCGGACACCTGTATTCGGCCTTCAAGCGCAAATGCAGAAAATGGAATGAAGCAGCAGGGGAGGTGGTATGGGTTCGATTGAGCTGAAGATGGCCATCCTGACCGGTGCAGTGGGTGGATTGATCATGGTGCTTGCAGAAGGAGTCGCGTTGCACAGCAAGTTGTCGAGATACCGCGCGCACCTACGCGAGCTATACAAGGCAAAAAGGCTCGTTCGCCTGTTTGCGGAGATTAGCAGCATTGCCGTTGTCGTGGTGATCCAGCCGGTTATCGTTACCAAGCTGGTGTTCACCGCACTTGATAATTTCAATCCTCAATTTTCCATCCATGCAATGGCGCAACTGAAGCATGGGATAACCAACGACGACCTGAAAGAGGATCGCCCACTGAGGGGACAATAGATTACAGGCTCTGCTAGCTTTCCTCACCGCTCACAACCTGCGAAGCAATCATCGCTTCATGGTTTCATAAATAAAACAGGGCCGGGATATAGCCCGGCCCTGTTTATTCTACATTCAAGCATTCCGTCATCAACGGGTATTCAAGATGGATTCCATGTTGTTATCCAAGTCGTTGACCACCACCCACTCGGTAGCACCGGCCTTGAGTACTTTTGCTTTCCAGCGCGAAAGGCGATCGAGGTATAAACGGGGATCGGCGTTGTCAGTTCCCAATTTGCTCACATTCAAAGCCACGATGCGAATGCCATCGAGTTTTATCGGAAAATCACGTACGGTTCCCTTGCCCAGTTCTTCCTGCATATCCGAAAAAATGACGATGGTCTTGGTCCCGGCCTTGGTTTCGTTCAGGTATTCCGCCCCTTGGATCAGGCCCCCGGTGATATCGGTATATGCACTGCCATGTACATCCTTGGAAAACGCTTCAATCTTGGATTTGAACGCACGCTTTTGCTGGGTTGCCTGCGATGGACGTCTGTCGAAGGTAACCTTGTCAACGATATCCTTTTCAGTGAAGCTGCGCGTTTCCACTTTGGCCACTGCCAAAGAATCGCCCGGATTGAGCGTGGCCAGCAGGTAACTTATGATTTTGGTTGCCTTGTTGATCTCCTTCGTATAGGTACCGGACGTATCCACCAGCATATACACAGCCTGACTGTGTATACGGCTGTCCCCGCAAGCGCCGAGGAGTAACGCACTTAGCATGATCCATACGGGCAGCGATATTTTCATGATGCGCTCACGGATTTGGCGCGTACTTTTACAAGCGTATCGCCGCGCATCGTAAACACCCAGCGTTCTACCATCAGTGGTATTACGATCAGGATGTCATATGCCAATTCCAGCACCTTGGCGAATCGCCTGAACACCACGCCGGTGAACCTGAGTACGAATCCCAGCCCGCGCATGGTCTGCACCAACAATACACCCAGGACGGTGCGCAAGGAATGCACAACACTTTCCAGCGGAATCGCCACGAACGCCAGAGCAAACGGCAGTACGAAACCCATGATCATTTGGCCGGCCATCGGTATATTCGACATCCAGCCTTCTGTCGCGGCCGGTGCGGTTGAGGACAGATCCCGCATCAGTGCGGCTTTGTCCGCGACCAGCATGTCGCGCATCAGCGCCAATGAAGATTCTATCGCTGCGAGAATCACCAGAAAGATCAACGATGCCAGCATTAAACGGCGACGCATGCGATCGTCCATGCTGGCAATCTTGGGGAAAAGTTGCGTGATACGCAACGATTCAAGCAGAAACAGCCCCATCGAGGCTTCCATCAGGATGATTACCAGCGCTGCCACATCTGAAGTCCTCAGGCTGTTGGTGATGTAGTCGCTGGCACCCACCATTTCCGACATCGGAAGCGCAATCAGCTTGTAGTTGATGAATGCGCCACCCATCGCGATCACCATGACCAGCGCCGAAATTGCCAGTTGCACAAAAGCGGATGTGGTCAGTGCGTGCTCGGTCTTGCTGTCCTTGGTGCGTATTCCTTCAAATTTGGCCATATGGCCATCGATCTGTTTGGCGTTGGTGTTCAGGGTGACCATCTTCTTGTCCATCTCTCCAATCAGTTTTTCCACCGATCGCCATGATGGCTGCATCCCCTTAAGGACCTTGTGGCGTTCTTCATAGGAACGGCGAAACTCCGCCACGGTCTTGTCATGGATCTTTTGTATCGACTTGTTGATGTCTTCCAACAACTTGCGAGGGATATCGCCACCCGATTTGATCTTTGAGACCGATTCCAGCGCGCTTACCCATTCCGGGGGCGGGGCTGGGACTTCACCGCACTTGCGATAGTCATCCTCAATACGGGTGACTTCTTCCATCAATTTGCGCTGCAAGGCGGGGAATTCCTGCATATCCTTGCGGATGATGTTGGTCACCCGCTCGAATTCCCGGTCGATCATGGTTGCGGCGCTTTCCTGACTATGCGCCAGTAACACCGACTGATTGCGGATACGCAGGTTTTCCGCACCCAGGAATAACCAACGGGAAATAAAACGGGTGGATTGGGTAACCAGGTTGCACACCGAATGGATCACACCATGCATGGGTTTGCGTGCAGCGTACAGGAATAACATTCCCAATATGGCCAACACCAAGATGGACAGTGCCACGCTGTCGGGCCAAAACAACCACGAATTCCGGTCGAACATTGCTTATACCTCCCTGTGTTATGGCTGCTATTTGAGTGCCAAAATCTGGCAATTCATAATGCGGTGAATGGCCAGAAAGCCCTTCCCCGAATGCACGACACTGTGCACTTTCTGCATCATTGCTGCAATACCACTTGTCTCTTCCTTTTACCGCTCATCACTCGTGCAATACCGTTCATCCAAAATCATCGCAATTGTTAAACCGAGGTTACTATTTAGTCATGAAAAGTCAGCAGCAATTGGCTGGACAATTGCTGTAATGAATTGACAACTCTTATGTGGAAATCGTCCGGAATAAGGCGACGAACTGACTGTCATCGCATACTGCGGCCAAACGTGATAAGTCGTCTATCGGGTAGATATATCCCGGTCGACCCGCTCCGCGAGTTTATGCAGTGCATCGGATATCTGCACTTGATATGGATATGGCTCTTGAAGTTTGCGCAGCGACTCGGGTAGCCTTGCCAAGTTGGCGGATGCATGGTTGCGAATATCAGCGAGCGTGAGGCCTTCAGCAAGCCGTTTGCCTCCGCGCATCACTGCGACGATCAGTGGCTCGCCCGGCTGCGTATCACCATGCACGGTCACGACATCAGATTCCATGCGTCCATCGCGGTCGTAGCTTCGATACACCTGCTTGCGCCCTGGCCAGGTTTGTTTGCCTTCTGATCGTTTGCGGCGCGCCTTGCCGGCGTATTCCTCTAGCTTGTAGGCGCAATCCAGATAGGGAACATCGCTCGATGTGTCCATGCGCGTGCCGATGCCGAAACCGTCCACTGGCGCGCACGAGTCGAGCATGCCGCGCAGCGCATATTCATCAAGGTCGCCGCTGGCGAAGATCGTGACATGTTGCAGCCTTCCTTCATCAAGGATATGCCGCACCTTGTAAGCGTGGTCGGCAAGATTGCCGGAATCGATGCGAACTCCCTTGATGCGGATACCTTTGCTTTCAAGTTTGGGCGCAAGGGCAACCACCTTGCGTGCGGCTTCCTCGGTATCGTAGGTATCTATCAACAGCACGACGTTGTCAGGCTGGGCATGCGCGAAATGTTCAAAGGCCAGCGACTCACTTTCGTGAGCCTGCACGAAAGAATGCGCCATCGTGCCGAATATCGGGATGCCGAACTCCATGCCGGCCTGCACCGTCGCAGTGCCGCTAAAGCCGGCGACATAGCTGGCGCGCGCCGCCAGCAGCCCCGCTTCCGCACCGTGGGCGCGGCGCAGCCCGAAATCGACGAGCAGCTTGTCCGGTGCCATCAGCGTCATGCGTGCTGCCTTGGAGGCAATCAATGTCTGGAAGTGCAACAGGTTGATCAGCCGTGTTTCAACCAGTTGTGCCTGGGCGATCGGCGCGGTCACACGCAGGATGGGTTCGTTCGGGAAAAAAATCGTGCCTTCGGGCATCGCGTGTACATCTCCGGTAAAGCGGAGCCTTTCAAGACTATCCAGAAATTCTTTAGTGAAGTGACCGGTAGTCTTCAGCCAACCCAATTCTTCTGAAGTAAAATGAAGACCTTCCAGATATTCCAATGCTTGTTCCAGACCTGCCGCCATCAGAAAGCCCCGTCCGGGTCGCAGCTTGCGCACGAAGAATTCGAACACCGCGACATCTTCCAAGCCGGCATCGTGATAGCCCTGCATCATCGTGAGCTGGTAGAGATCGGTTAGCAGCGCGCTGTTGGCAGGATTCAACCGGCCACTCCTTGTACCGTGATGCGTTGTGCCCCGAGTTTTGTCATTTCCGCCTCGGCGCGCTGCCCGTCACCGGGCTGGACATCCACCGCGCGAATCGCATCGCCCAGCAACAATACCTTATAGCCCAGGCGCAGCGCATCGCGTACGGTATTGAGCACGCAGTAGTCGGTGGCGAGTCCGCCGATATATAGCCTGCTGACGTTCGCCGCACGCAATTGATTGTCCAGGTCGGTGCTCTCGAATCCCGAATAGGCGTCCTGTTCCTCGCTCGTCGCCTTGGAAATGATCACGGCAACAGACGACAGTTGCAGCGTTGCGGCAAAGTTCGCACCTTGTGTGCCTGCTACGCAATGCGGCGGCCACGGCCCGCCCAGTGCCTGAAATGAACAATGTTGTGCGGGATGCCAGTCGCGCGTCGCATAAATCGGCAGGTGATGCTCAACGAAGATTTGCAGATACCGGTTGAGTACCGGCACCACCTCATCGCCGCGCGAAACCGCCAGGCTGCCACCGGGCAGAAAATCGTTCTGCACGTCGACAATAAGCAATGCGTCGCCGGGCTTGGGATAGATAATATTTTGAGCCGAGTTATTCATGATGCACAGTTTATCCTTTGATACAGATCAGCGGCACCATCCTCGCCACCTTGCAAGCCAGTCCAGCCTGGTCGGCCGCATCCACGACCGCGCTGACATCCTTGTAGGTGCCCGGTGCTTCCTCGGCAACCCCGCGCATAGAGGGGCTGCGTATCAGGATGCCGCGTCCAGCAAGGTCGTCCACCACTTTGCGCCCGCCCCAATTGCGCGACGCCTGATGGCGGCTCATCGCGCGGCCCGCGCCGTGGCACGCCGAGCCGAACGCAAGTTGCATACCCTGTTCCGTCCCGGCAAGAACGTAGGAGGCAGTGCCCATGCTGCCGCCGATTAGCACCGGCTGGCCGGCATCCCTTAACTCGCGAGGCAGATCGGGATGCCCCGGCCCGAAGGCGCGCGTGGCACCCTTGCGATGCACGTAGAGTTTTTTCGTGCGTCCGTTCATCTTATGCTCTTCCACTTTGCAGGTGTTGTGCGATACGTCATACAGCAGCGGCAGCCGCGCCTGCGGCAATACATGAGCGAACACCGATCGCGTCAGGTGGGTGAGTATCTGGCGGTTGGCCAGCGCGCAATTTATCGCAGCGCGCATTGCGCCGAGATAGTCCTGTCCGACCGGCGAATTAATCGGCGCGCAGGCAAGTTCGCGGTCGGGCAACTCAATACCATAGCCTGGTGCGGACAGCACCATGCGTTTCAGGAATTCGGTGCCGATCTGGTGGCCGAGACCGCGCGAGCCGCAATGGATGCTGACGACGATGTCGCCAGTCTTCACGCCGAACGCCGCGGCGATCTCCGGCGCATACAAATCAGTCACCTGCTGGATCTCGAGATAATGGTTGCCGGAACCGAGTGTGCCCATCTCGTCTCGCTGGCGCTTCTTGGCCTGGTCGGAAACCTGTGCCGGGGCGGCGCCCTTCATGCAGCCGCCTTCTTCGATACGCTCAAGATCGGTGACGTTGCCGAAACCGCGCTCCACCGCCCAGCGCGCGCCGCCGCGCAGCATCGCGTCCATCTCTGCGGCATCCAGCCTGATCGCACCGGTGCTGCCCATGCCTGCGGGGATCTTGTGATATAGCGCATCCGCAAGACGCGTCTTCACGGCATCGATATCTTCGACACACAGGCCGGTATGCAAGGTACGCACGCCGCAGGAAATGTCGAAGCCCACGCCGCCCGCCGACACGACGCCGCCCGCGTCGGCATCGAACGCCGCGACGCCGCCGATCGGGAAGCCGTAACCCCAGTGCGCGTCGGGCATCGCCCAAGACGCCCCGACGATGCCGGGAAGCATCGCAACGTTGGTGACCTGCTCATAAACCTTGGTATCCATCTCGCGCAGCAGAGTTTCACTGGCGAAGATCACGCCCGGCACATGCATCTTTCCGAACGGCTTGATGTGCCATTCGTTCTCGGATTTGCGTTCGAAAAGGGTGAGGTCCATGACGTTTTTAAGTTATACATCTACCACGCATTGGGCGAGCCAACTTCCATCCGGCTGTTGCTCAACCTTCAGCGAGGTATAAGTCGCACCTTTGACTTCGACCGCGGGATGATGGCGTGCCACCTCCAGCGCTTCTCCCCATGCCTTCGCGGCAAGACGGCTACCTTCCAGATGCACTTCAAAGCGGCTGAACAACATATTGCGCGTGACCATCTCGAAGATCAGACAGTTGAGCCAATCGACCAGCAGCAACTCGGCATTGGGCGCCATGCAGGAAATCTGCAGTATCTCCTTCGGCGCCACGATCTCCAGATCGGTGATCACCGCAGTCAGCGCCAATGCAGCCTGCTCGAAAGCCTGCTCCAGCGTCGCGCCCAGACCGCGCACACCGACATCGGCTTGATGAGGAAAATGTTCCCAGTGTGCGGTGATAGCCATGCGTCAACTTCCGTTTTTGAACACCGATTCGATTGTGCGCCGATTCTCGCTGCCCGGCAAACGCTCTCCAGCCGTGCTAAAGTTCAACATATAAAGGGGACTATCCATGATGCCTGCACAACCCTTGTTGGCAAACGTTTCTCCGGACTTGTCGCGCCAGCAGCAACTGGTGAATGCCTTGTGCGCACCCCGATTCTTCCCGCGCAAGCCCAGGATTGAAGAGACGCACATCTCGTGGGTGCTGCTGACCGGGCACGATGCATACAAGATCAAGAAAGCGGTCGATCTCGGCTTCGTCGATTTTTCCACGCTGGAACTGCGCCGCCTTTATTGTATTGAGGAACTGCGCCTCAATCGCCGCCTCGCCCCACAACTCTACTTGGACGTTGTGGCTATCGGGGGCACGCTGGAACAACCGGTGCTTGGCGGAGAGCCCGCTATCGAATATGCCGTCCATATGCGGCGTTTTAGCCAGTCAATCATGATGGACCACATGCTGGCGAGCGGGCGCATCACAGCCGAACATATCGACAAGCTGGCCACTGTCATCGCGACTTTCCACACCTCACTTCCCGCTGCGGCAGCAAATGCGCCTTATTCCGCAGTAACCGAAATCGAAAAGCAAGCATTAGATAACTTCCGTGAATTGCCGCGGCTCCTTAGCGCACCGGATGACTTGGCGATGCTGGAGACGGTGCGCAAAGCCAGCTCACGGACATATGCTGACTGCGAGCAATTGTTCCGCCGGCGCGGGGCGGCCGGCTTTGTCCGCGAATGCCATGGCGACCTGCATCTTGGCAATATCATCGTTCTCGACGACATCCCCACGCCTTTCGACTGTATCGAATTCAGCCCCGCATTGCGCTGGATCGACGTGATTAGCGATATCAGTTTCACGGTGATGGATCTACTGTGGCACGGCCAGCCGCATTTTGCCTGGCGTTTGCTCAACGCATACTTGGACATCACCGGGGACTTTTCCGGTGTCGGGGTCCTGCGCTTCTATCTCGCCTACCGAGCGATGGTGCGCGCCAAGATCGCCGCGATTCGCGCCGGCCAGAACGGCGCAAGAATGAAATCCGAGTTGAAGTCTTGCCGCAGTTACCTCCGTCTGTCGCATACCTGCCTGACGCACCGGCGCCCCGCCATAATCATCACTCAGGGTCTGCCCGGTTGCGGCAAGAGTACTTTTGCGCAAATCGCGCTGGAAAAGCTGGGTGCGATCCGCATCCGCTCGGATGTAGAGCGCAAAAGATTGTTTGGACTGACGGCACTCGCCGATAGCAAGGTACAGCTTGACGCAGACATCTACAGCGAGGATGCAACGCGTCGCACGTATGGGCGTCTGCAAGAGCTTGCGCGCCACATTATCGCCGCCGGATTTACGGTTATTGTTGATGCCGCGTTTGTACTCCGGGCGGAGCGTGAGATTTTCCGGGCGCTCTCTGGCGACCTCGGAGTGCCATTTGTCATTGCCTTGATACAGACCGACGCGGCCTTGTTGGCCGAACGACTGTCGCTACGCAGCAAACGACACAACGATCCCTCGGAAGCAGACGTAGATGTATTGAGAAAATTGCAGGTCTTCCACGAACCGTTACAGGAAAAGGAGCTGAGAACCGCAGTGACCTTCTCCAATAATGGTGATATTAAGGCGCTTGAGTGCGCGCAAGGTGCATGGGAGGCGCTTGAGAAACGTCTGGCATAAGTGTGCATCATTATGACCGATTGCCAATCAAGTTTTTGGATTGCATGACATTCCAAATCTGGCTGGGATGCGGGCTCTCCTTCATGCTATGGATAGGCTAGTCATCATCCTGTTGCTTACCGTCGCGCCGCCAGTATTCGCTGACGATTGGGGCGAGTCTGATACGTGGCGCGAAGTCGCGTTTCAATCATTGCTTACAGTTGATTGGTTGCAGAGTCGTACCGTCGCGGGTAATCCAGAAAAATACTCTAATTATGTGGAAACGAATAAGATTTTGGGAGAGCGTCCAACTGTAGGCCAAGTTAACAGTTATTTTCTCGCTTCAAGTTTGTTGCATTATTGCATTTCATACTATTTGCCGAAGGATTTTAGAGAAGCGTTTCAATATGTGTCTATCGGTTATGAGGCAGGGTACGTCGTCAATAATTTTAGAGCTGGAATCAGGATAAGTTTTTGACAGAGGAGCATTGGTGGAATTTTGCGAATGGAATCGTTTCGATCAAAAATTCTCTTTTTACTTGAATGGTGCAGTTACTGGAACTTGACGAGATTCGGCTTTCAGCACAGATATTCCAAGAACGAATGCTAGCCAAGTTGATTGCGCTGATTTTCTCATTGCATCTGAGAACCATGATTCGCATCATCTTGTCTCGTATTGTCAGCAAGTATGTTCACCTGAGAAGTATCAATTCCGGTACGGCATCGGGCCCACACCAGACTACAGCGTTCTGATCGTACTTCTTTCCCAGGTCCTTGGCTGCCTCGAGCGATAGTCCCAACACAAAGTAACTAGGTTCCGCCGCCCATTCTCCCATTGGGTGCTCTCCGATACCTTCGAAGAAGACCAGGTTGCGCCGTTCTAATTCCGTTGCCAGCTCTGCCAGAGAGGCAGTATTAACAGCTTCACCGACATCTTTGCTGAATGGATTGACGGCTGTGACAAATACTCCGGTGTTTGTCTTGTACTGTTTGTAGAGTTCCGCCAAAGATCCATTGGCCACGCCCACTCTCAAGACGAGCAGGGACTCACCGAACACAAAATAATCAGTATCCTTGTATGCCTTGATCATCAAAGGGGGAATTTCAGACATGGCGAACGTCGAATTATCGTCAAGTTGAGCATCGAAGTTTGATAAGAGCAAAAGATTGATGCAAACAATGCCCCTGAGAAGCAGGGTCCGTCAACGGTTACTACCGGTACGCTTTGCAGATATTGTTGACTGTCTGGTCACACATGAGGAACAAATGCAAGCCTTGCCTCGAAGGGATTCTGGCACACGAGCGAGCACATCCTTGCCCACCACGATATTGGTACACCAGCACTCAACATCGGGTGAACCCGATGTGGCTCTGGCGCATTCATTCGGCTTGCCGCACAACGGGCAGATGCGGTTTAGAGTGGCATGCATGGCGAAGAGTCGCTAAAAGGAAAATAATTGCGCAGAGGGGTTATCAATCTCGCCCCAACAAAGAGAATGGCAGATGCGAATGCAACTGATCATTCTGGTAGTATGTCACCATCTGTTCAAAAAGGGCTGTGCTGAATTGCAAAAGGCGATTAGGCCAGTCCGAAAGGAGTGTTGCTGTCGTTGGTTGTCAAGCAGCCTGTTTCTCGGATTTTTCAGCCATTTCAGACGACCCAATTTTCAATGCTTCGGGTTGAACATCGGCGATTTTTGGGAAGCGCCGGTACTCTTGCCATAAGCGAAGGCCAAGGTGCTTGTAAACCAGCATCGCATGGTCACGGAAATACGCAAGCAATGGGGCATGGGGATGAAACTGATTGAAGAACGGCACTGCCTTCAGGAAATTTTTCCATGCCTCTTCCATCGAAACTCCGCTTGAACAGCGGTATGCCAGTTGCCCGCCCAACGGGGTTTCAGCCTGGGTCCAGGTTTCCACAATTCCGAATTTCTTGGGATCCTTGCTAATTGGGGATCCGACGTCAAGACCGAATGGACCACTGTTGATAGCGTAGATGTAGTCTTTGTTCTGGTTCAAGAAGTTGAGAGTGTCAGCAAATTCACTGTGCGTTTCTGTGGGGAAGCCGCAAATAATGAAGATATGATTTGCTATCCCCGCGGCATGCGCATTTCTCATGACATCAGAGATTTCTTCGACTTTTGTCCCTTTGCCCATCAAGTCAAGAATCCTTTGATTGCCGCTCTCTACGCCCCACAATAAATACTTGCACCCGGATTCGGCTATTTCTTTCAGTACGGCCGGCGTAAATGTCTTGTTGGGTTTCGAATACGCATAATAAGAAATGTCTAGACCTGCATCCTTGATCGCTTCTGCCAAGCGGACAAACTGCCCCGGCGCGATCATTTCATCAACGAAAGAAAAGTTGCGGATCCCCCTATCCACGAAGTGTTTCAGCGCTTCGATTATCGACTCCAATGATCGCACTCGATATGTATCCCCGGCAGAAAAGTAATGAACGCAGAACGTGCACTTACGCCAGTAACAACCCCGGGAAAGCAGCAGCGGAATGATAGGTTCGGGCGAAAAGTAAGTGGTTAAGTCCAGACCGCCAAAATCCGGTATACCGAATTGATCGACATCCTTGAGAAAAACAGGGGGCTCTTTCACGATCTTGCCTGATTCCCAATATACCGCTCCGGCAATTCCCTTTGGATCGCAATCGTTGCTTAACAGTTGCCTGAGCGGTTCTTCCCCATCACCAGCCACAATCACGTCTGCTGCTTCGGGATACCATTTCATGAAATGTTCCGCACCTTCTATCAGGCAACTTCCCCCCATGAACACTTTCAACTTGGATTGCTGACGCAGCACCCGCCCCAGTGCCGCACCAACTGGAAGCTGCTCCGAAAAGATCATCGATACGCCGACACAATCCGGCTTTAACGCCAGTATCTCTTTGACGCAATCCTGCAGGATAGGCGGAAGTTTTTGGGCCCGCTCATATTCTGCGCAATCTGCCGCTAACTTCTTGGTTGTAAATTCAACGAATCTTGAGAATACCTGACCGCACTTTTCATAGATATCCGGGCGCGTCAGCAGGATGTCATTATTTACCCCCCTAAATACCGTGGCGGCCTGGAGGAATTGTTCTTTAGTTGCGCCGATCTGGGAAAATACTTTATCGGGTATCTTGCTGACGCCTGATTCAAGCCCGGAAATAATCTCATTGAGGACCCACAGGTTCAAATCCAGTAATTTGACCTCCCATTCGGGTAGCTTGCGTTCGACATATCCCTTCAGCATCGCTATACCTAACGGAGGCGATGTCGACACGGTTACCGGAGGAAAAATCAGGACTAGCGTTTTTTTGGATGATTCCATGCTGTTTCCTTGACTATACAACCACTGGCTTAAGGCAGTGGGTTTGAATTACGGACTGCATGTCCGGGGTACGTGTCGATTGAACGACGCGCCTAATCGAATCCATTATCGAAATCCACAATCAGTGTAGGCTAATATTATGATTACCAAGATGGAAGTACCCTACCATGGAAGTATGTTATTTGCAATTCAACCCGCCCCCTTCATTTGCAGTTGTGCCCTAGAAAGCGGAAGTTGCAACGCCGCCAAAAGCCGCTTCTATTTCCGCGCGTAGCGCATTTCTAACCTCGCCCTGATAGCGCGGCGAAAAATGCATCGGGATGACAGCCCCGACATTTGCAGAACATGCTATTTCGCCTGCCTGGCGCGCTGTCAAATGGAACTTGCGTTGCCCGTGTTCGGCATCGCGCTCCAGAAATACGGCTTCGATGTAAAGCAAATCGGCGCCGTGAGCTAATTCAACAGTACGATTCACGTTGTGCTGATGCCATGCAACATCGGTGACATAGGCGATCTTCTGGCCGGGCACGATGCGCAGCGCGTCTTTCAGCTCGGCCAGCGACACCAGCCGCTCGCATCGCACACCATCCTCGCGCCACGCCACACGTATCTGCCAATGTTCCGGTTCGTTACGCAGCACCGCCTGCTTCAAATCGCGCAGCCAGGTCCCCACCGGCAGGCCAAGTTCCTGCAGGCGGTTCTTCCACACATTGACGTGCGCATGTTCCTGCAGCGCATAGGCCAGACAGGGTATGCCGCCATGATCGAGCAGGCTGCAGCTCACCTGCATCGCCGGCTCGCGCAGCAACACATTGTCGGGACAGATCACGCTGGCCTCGTCTTCGCGGCGGAATGCATTGTGGCAGCGGAAGCTGGCAAGTTGTCCTTTCCCGTCGCCGTCCAGTTCGGTGACACGCAGCGTAAAGTCCGACAGGTAGTTATGCACCAGATTCCAGGTGTAGGCGCGCAGCTTGTGCTCCACTTGCGCCAGAAAACCGGGCGGCCCGAACAACTGCAATTCTTTTTCCCGCCCGAGCAGTATTCTCAGCAGCCAGTCGAATCCGATGAAATGATCCATGTGCGCATGGGTGACGAACACATGGCTGATGCGCAGCAGTTTGCGCGGCGGCAGCGCCCGGATCTCGCCCAGATCGAACAACAACGCGCGCTGCTCGAACAGGCAGTCGACGTACAGTACCGGATCCCCCGTCGAACCGTTTACCAGATGGGGATGAAATGTCGGGCGCATGACGGTATGACGTCGCGCATCGTCGCATTACAGCAGCACCGGACGATCCGGCATCTCGTTGGATTTGCCGCTGCGCGCCGGAAAGTGGCGCGACAGCTGTTCGCCCACCGCATGTACCCCGTCGAGCACACCCGTCTCGAAATTTCCTGCGCGGAACGCGCCTTCCATCTCGCGGCAGATCGCTTCCCAAACTTCTTTGCCGAGCCTGACGTGGATGCCGCGATCGGCTACGATCTCGACATCCCGATCCGCCAGCAGCAGATAGATCAGCACGCCGTTGTTGTGTTCGGTATCCCAGACGCGCAATCTGGAAAACACCTCGATGGCGCGCTGCTGCGCCGTCTGGCCTGCAAGTAGCGGCGCGAGTTCAAGAGCGGCCTCTACCGCGAAACGAATCTGCCCGTCATGGCGTGCTTCGGTTGTGCGTATCGCGTGCTCGATCGCTTCGAGCGTACGCGGCGGAAAGACACGGCGCACTGTAGCGCGGCCGGTCGATAGATGCCGCATGATGCGTTTCAGATCCATGTCACCACTTTCCTGATGCGCCACCGCCCCCGAAGCCTCCGCCACCACCGCTGAAGCCCCCTCCACCGCCAAAACCGCCGCCACTGTAACCACCGAAACCGCCGTATCCGCCGAACCCACGTCCTGCTCCGCCCAGCAACACGAACACGAAGGCCATCACTCCGACCAAGAGCGCGATCACCAATTGCGCGACTACCAGCCAAGCCAGCACAGCCAGGACACCGCCCATCAGCAAAGCTGCAGGAAAACGCCCTAGCATCGCCCGCAACAGGCCGCCCACGACCACGACCAATCCAAAGGCGACGAAAAGCAGCGACTCGATGTTATATTTCCCGCTTGTGGCTCCCCTTTTTGGCGGCGGCAATGGCTCACCGCTGACGACCTGCATCATCGCCGCCAAGCCTGACTCGATTCCGGAATAGAAATCCCCGCGCTTGAAACGCGGCACGATGATCTCGTCGATGATGCGATTTGCCGTGGCATCTGGGAGCACGCCTTCGAGGCCGTAACCCACCTCGATGCGCAGCGCGCGATCGTCTTTCGCGATCAGCAGCAGCGCGCCGTCGTCCACGTTCTTGCGCCCGAGCTTCCACTTGTCGACGACGCGTATGCCGTATTGTTCTATGGTCTCGGGTTGTGTGGTCGGCACGATCAGCACCGCTAGCTGCGCGCCCTTGGCTTTTTCAAATTCGGCGAGTTGCGCTTCCAGCGATTGGACCTGCTGCGCATCCAGCGTCCTGGTGAGATCGGTGACGCGCTGGGTGAGCGGCGGCACCGCAACCTCGGCGTGCGCCGCCCCGATAGACGTAATCCCGGTAAGCAGCAGCGCAAGCAGGCAAACCTGCGCCCATGATTTATTCATTTCAATCCGCAGATACCTTACCCCTGGGTGCGTCGAAATTCACCGTAGGAGGACGCGATATCTCCTTCTCGTTTTCCACCGTGAACGTCGGCTTTTCCTTATAGCCGAACATCATCGCCGTCAGGTTGCTCGGGAATGAGCGCACCGCGACGTTATATGCCTGCACCGCCTGGATATAGCGGTTACGCGCCACGGTAATGCGGTTCTCGGTACCTTCGAGCTGCGCCTGCAGGTCGCGGAAATTCTGGTCGGATTTCAACTGCGGATAATTTTCCGACACTGCCAGCAGGCGGCTCAACGCCGAAGTCAGCTGGCTCTGTGCTGCCTGGAATTTGGCGAATGCTGCCGGGTCGTTGATCAGCTCCGGCGTGGCCTGGATGCTGCCGACCTTGGCGCGCGCCTCGGTGACACCAAGCAGCACGGTCTGCTCCTGCGCGGCAAATCCTTTTACGGTGTTGACCAGGTTGGGGATCAGGTCGGCGCGCCTCTGGTACTGGTTCAGCACCTCCGCCCAGCTCGCCTTGATCTGTTCATCGGTGGTCTGAAATGTGTTGTAGCCGCAACCGCCCAGCAGGGTTGTCAGCAGAACTATCCATAAGGTACGCATCGTTCGTTCCTCCGGGTTGAATGTCAAATAGAATGGAGAAACTATAGCACCAAACGGAATATCAATTCAGTATCCGCATCTTTGCCTCGGACGAGCATCAAGAATCAATCGTCAGGAGGGCTTCGATATTCCTGATAAATTGCGGTTTATGTATTTGTAGTCTCTGTGTTTCTAGAACGGGGATGCCTTGCTAAGTGTTCTCCGGAATTTTGCGAGGAACGCCGCCGCTTTGAAAGGAATCGCAATGAATGAAGAATTCTTGCGCCTTCATTGTGACAACTGCAATAAAAAGGCGGCCACTTAGGCCGCCTTTAACTTTCGCCAATTCCAAATGGGCTTAATCGCCTATTTTGCCTGACTTAACGGCATCAAAAAGTGCATTTGCCGCCTCATCCTCATGGCCCTTGATCAAGGTGTTGAATTGTGCTGTCATAGCAGCTTCTTGCTTCTTGAATTTTTCCTCGGAGCCGGCTATTTTGCGATCTTCCGGCTTAAATCCACCCTTGAAAACCGCGGCCAGAGCTGCGGGGCTGCCATATGCATCTGCAACTTTTTTCCATGCGGGACCTACTACATCCTTATCAATTGCATGGCAAGCCTTGCATGGTTTGGTTGAGAAGGCGCTTGCTGATACAGAGATAGCCATCAAACCAGCGGCAACAACAATAAGCTTCAACGATTTTTTCATCCTAATATTCCCCTTATAATAAATCCGAATCAAAAAAAATGGGTAATTAAAGATTTAATTACCCCGAACGCTAATAACGTCTGGAGAGACGCATGAAATCTACTGCTTTTTAAATATATCACAATTATTGAAATATTTCTAAAAAATTGAAATGTAACCAAATGTAACTAGATAAAAAACATCTGGCCGCCGGTGGTAAAAAGTCCAAATGTCCAGTTTCGGCCAGCGAATTTGGATATTCATTGTCGCTTGTGGGCCGGCAAGAGACAGTCACGCCGACTAAATTATGCCATACCGAGTGTTGCCTTCCGGCCGCATGGCAGCCGTCCCAATGCTCAAATACCAATGACAGATGTGCGTCGAAAGCGCCCTTTGCCTCATAGAATTGCCTGCCCGCAAGCGGAAATTCAGGGAAGCAACACGACCTCTTGCCAGTGCCCAGATTTATCGCTTCGGGCGCATCGTGCCACTCATGCAAATCTGCTGTCAGCAACCAATACATCGGATCATCATTCCACATTTACGATCTTGATGGGAAAGCAGTTTTACCCGCTAAACCGCCTGCCCTGCCGCGTAGCCTGAAGCCCACGCCCACTGGAAGTTGTAGCCGCCTAGCCATCCAGTGACATCCACCACCTCGCCGATGAAATAAAGGCCTGGCACTTCGATGCATTCCATGGTCTTCGACGAAAGCGCATGCGTGTCAATGCCGCCGCAAGTCACCTCGGCCTTGTTGTAACCAGCCGTGCCGGACGGAGTAATCTGCCAATCGTGCAAATTCGCCGCGATCAATTTGCGCTCCTTGTCGTTGTATTGGTTGAGCGGCTTGTTCTCGATCTTCGTGTGCTCGGCCAGTTGCGCGCACCACACTTCCGAAAAACTCTTCGGAAACCACTGCGTCAGGAAATTGCTCAACAATTTTTTACTGCCTTTCTGCTCGTTCAGCAGCACCGCCATATCGCAATCCGGCAGCAAATTGATATGCAGCGCCTGGCCATGCTGCCAGTATGACGATATCTGCAGGATGGCCGGCCCGCTCAAGCCGCGATGGGTGACCAGCACATTTTCGCGGAAAGATTGTTTGCCAAAGCTTACCGCCGCATCGATCGAAACACCGGTCAGATCGGCGTAGGGCTTCCAGTCATTTGGCGCAAAAGTCAGTGGCACCAAGCCGGGCTTGAGCTTGGTGATGGGAATGCCGAACTGCTCGGCGACATGGTATCCGAACGGGGTCGCGCCGGTCTTGGGAATCGACAATCCGCCCGTGGCGATCACCAGCGATGCTGCGTTGAAGTCGCCGCGCGAGGTGTTGACATGGAACCGATGTCCTTCCTTTGCCGGCTGACCATTCTCGGGTGACGGGTAATATTCGATCTCGCCGACCTCGCAACTCATGAAGCGTTTCACGCCCGCCGCTTCACATTCTTCACGCAGCATCGCGATCACCGCTTCTGATTCGTCATTGCAGAACAATTGCCCCAGCTTTTCTTCGTGATAGCCGATGTTATGCTTTTGCAGCAGCGCGATGAAATCCTGTGGCGTATAGCAAGCCAGCGCAGAGCGGCAGAAATGCGGATTGCTCGAGATGAAATTGTCCGGCCTGGTGTTGATGTTGGTGAAATTGCAGCGCCCGCCGCCGGAAATGCGTATCTTCTCGGCCAGTTTCTTGGCATGGTCGAGCAACACCACGGAACGCCCGCGCCGCCCGGCCTGGGTGGCGCACATCATGCCCGCGGCACCCGAGCCGACAATGATCACATCAGTTTTCATGTATTAGATAATTGTCCGAGACGGACTATCGATTATTGTGAATATGTATCGTCCGGGTACCCCAGGTCCAGCGTGTTCAAACCGATGCTTCAAGTTTTATCCACAAACACGCACCCTTACTAGCCTTGTCGATGTCGGCCAATTGCTTTTCGTGCTCTGCAAGTTCTTCAGCGCTGGGATGCAACACTTGCAACTTGGGTCGGTATATATCGCCGCTCAACTCGGCCTGCGTGCGAGTCATGGGGGCCTCATCGCCGAGCAGGCTTTCCTGTCCGCGTGTCATCGCGAAATAGACTTCCGCGAGCAATTCGGTATCCAGCAATGCGCCATGCAGACTGCGATGCGCGTTGTCGATCTCATAGCGCCCACACAGCGCATCCAAACTGTTCTTCTTTCCCGGATGCATTTCACGCGCGATCTTGAGCGTATCGACCACCTCATTATTCAACGGCGGCATCCCGATCAACTCCAATTCGTGATTAAGGAAGCCGATGTCAAACGGCGCGTTGTGGATGATGAGCTCGGCACCCTCGATGAATTCCAGAAAGCTGCTCGCTATATCGGCAAACTTTGCCTCGTTCTGCAGGCGCTCGTAAGTCAGGCCATGCACCGCCACCGCACCCGCTTCGATCTCGCGTTCTGGATTGAGATAACGATGGAATCGGCGCAGCGACACCTTGCGTCCTTCGAGCTCGATCGCGGCAAGCTCGATGATGCGATGCCCCTGCTTGGGATCGAGTCCTGTTGTTTCGGTATCGACCACAATCTTACGCATCGCCATTCTCCAGCATCAGTTCCACTCCCCTATTCGCCAACTCATCGGCGCGCTCGTTCTCATCATGTCCCGCATGTCCCTTGACCCAGACCCAATCGATCTTGTGCTGTTCTGCCAGCGCATCCAGCCTGCGCCACAGGTCTTCGTTCTTTACCGGCTTCTTGTCGGCCGTTTTCCAGCCGCGCTTTTTCCAGTCATGTATCCAAGTGCTGATGCCCTGCTGAACGTATTTCGAATCGGTATGCAGCCGCACATGGCAATGCCGTTTTAACGCTTCCAGCGCGGCGATTGCGCCCATCAGTTCCATGCGGTTGTTGGTGGTAAGTGTTTCGCCGCCATATAGTTCGCGTTCTTTTCCCTTGGTTCGCAGCAGCGCACCCCATCCACCCACCCCGGGATTTCCCTTGCAGGCGCCATCGGTAAAAATCTCCACTACGTCTTTGCTCATTGCGGGTCTGTCTCATTGCGCTGCGTTATTCTGTTATTCAATTTTGGGGCCGAGGGCAGCAGCTTGCTCACCAGCCCCTCGTTCCACGCCGGCTTGATCAGCCGCATCCCGTGCACGCGTTTGATCGCATGCAAGAAATATACTCCGCCGCTCACCGCCCACCAACGGTCACCCGCGGCTTCCATGAAGGAGAAGCGTTCCAGCCATTTGCTGGTATTGAACGGCGGTGCATAAGCGGCGAAGCGCCCGCCGGCCACTTCGAATCCCAGCAATGCCAGCCAGTCCTTGAGTCGCGGCAACGCGATGAACTGGCCGCGCCACGGGTAACCCGTCCGCCTGCCCAGCGCACGATGCAAGCCCCATAGGCTGCGCGGATTGAAGCCGCTGATGATCAGATTGCCTTCCGGACGCAACACCCGCGAGGCTTCGCGCAGGATTTGATGAGGATATTCGGCGAATTCGAGAACGTGCGGCAGCAACACCAGATCCAGACTGTCGCTGTCGAAAGGCAACTCCGTGCAACACAAGCGCACATGGTTTCCCGCCTGGTTCCCCGCGCTGAAACGCAACGGCATCCGGTTGCTGTGCAGAAAATCGTGTTCAGGCAAACCCAGTTGCAGCGCGTTGTAGCCGAAAATGTCGCTCACCGTGCGATCGAAATACGCCTGTTCGCGTTCCAGCACATAGTAGCCCTGCGGAGTGTCCATCCACTCGCTCAAACTTTCTGCAGTTGTCTTACAATTCGGCATTGCTTCCATTCTACTCATTCAATGATTAAGATCACCGCGATCCCGGCCCTGCAGGACAATTACATCTGGGCCTTACACGACGACAATCATGCTGCCGTGGTCGATCCCGGCGATGCCGCGCCGGTGCTCACCTTTCTCAATGCGCACGGTCTGCGACTTTGCGCCATTCTGTGCACCCACCGCCATGCCGACCACATCGGCGGCATCGCAAAACTGCGCGAAGTATACAACGTACCGGTGTATGGGCGTCGACATCCGAACAATCCGCATATCACCCATGAACTGCGCGAAGGGGAAAAACTCAGGCTGGATCCGCCCGGTATTGCGTTCGATATTATCGAGATCCCGGGTCACCTTGACGATCACATCGCTTACATTGCACCGGATATATTGTTTTGCGGAGATGTATTGTTCGGCGCGGGTTGTGGCAGAAACTTCGAAGGGACGCCGGCACAATTGCACCATTCACTGCAGCGCCTTGCGCAACTCCCCGGCTCCACCCGGATATATTGCGCACACGAATACACCCTCGCCAACCTGCGCTTTGCTCTGGCGTGCGAGCCTGGTAGTCCCGCCGTAAAACAGCGCTTTGCCGCCACGCAGCAAATGCGCTCCGCGAATCAGATCACCCTGCCCTCCACCATCGCGCTGGAAAAAGCCACCAACCCCTTCCTGCGCTGCACCCAGCCGGAAATCATCCGCACCCTGCAACAGCGGGGCCTGACCGACACCAGCGAGATGGGTGTCAGCGAACTGGGCGTATTCACTGCCTTGCGCGAGTGGAAGAACCATTTCTGATTGCGGCAACATGCGTTCTGGGATATTCTGCGCGCCCTTCGGAGAGGTGGATGAGTGGTTTAAGTCGCACGCCTGGAAAGCGTGTTCAGGGTAATACCCTGACGGGGGTTCGAATCCCCCCCTCTCCGCCATTAAAGAAGAGCATCCAAAAGGGTACTTTTTTTGATTCGGTCGAGTGGATGTGTGGGCGAAACCGCCTGCGTTGGACAACGCGCGACTTAGTGGGGTGTTTCGGCGCAGGCTAACTTTGGCATCGCCAAGTTAAGCCGCAAAGTGGCTGCTGAAGCTACAGCCGCTTGAGGCTGCCGAAGCCGAATGAATTGAGGGATGAGTTTTTGCGGAAACAATGCGAAAGCCGAACAATCCTCCGTCTCTACCAGTGATTCAGCCAAGGCCCCCTAATTGATTGCATTGCGGGCTTTGCGCTTAGACGGGTTTAATTATCTTGTTCAAAATATTTCGCCTATTTGTTTGCTACAGGCCAATTTCCATAAAGTGTCAAACATCGTATTAGGCGGAACGGGAATCCAGGCATCATCACGAGCCGTCACCGTATCGATTACCTCACCCTTGCCCATATTTCCTGAATGGAATGCGATCGATATCGGACGCACATTTTTGTTCTTGCAGTCGTATTCGCTCTGACTTCTGGCGGACAAATATTGGTGGCTGGATTGGGCAGTCACATAATCCTGGAGCACCCACATTTGCGCCAATTCACCATTCCTGGAAATCGTGTCTGGATCGGCGTAATAGGTTATGTTTCCGTTGAGGACAGTGCTTAACCTGACCCACTCCGCCGCCGCATTGCTGCAAACAACAGCAAGCACCAATATCCAAAAGGCTTTTCTCATTGCGCACTCTAATATGTTTAACCTGAAGCGTTCTGCGATACGCGAATAATATTGCGCTTATTTCCTGCCGCACGCGATGTTTAAAAAATCCACCATTTCACTGTCAGGCAAGACTGGCGCCCACTGACTGGGATTAGAATCACTAAAAATAACTTTGCCTTCGCCCATTTTTCCGGGGTGCAAAGAGTAAACAAGGGTTCGCAATTTTCTCTCCTTGCAGTCGAACTCCTCATGTGATTTGATCGACATAAAAGGATACCCGCCAATGAAATGTGTCATCGCCTTGCAGTCAACCAGCGTCCACATTATTGCAAAGTTGCCGTCCCTGACGATAGAGGCAGGGTTTGCGTAGCCAGCGGCATATACATTGCGGTTAACCTCAACCCACTCGTCCGCTATTGCCGTGCCGTTCACAACAAGCAGTAGAAAAATGGTTTTACGCATGGCCGCAAAAAAACTCGTCCCGATCATCCAGCGATTGTCCCAGACTCAATGCGATTCACGCGCTACTTGAGGGCAGCCAATATTTCCCGCTCAAGCTCCCCGGTCGGCTTGCATACCGTTGTTGCTGCGCTGTTGACATCATTCGGAAATGAGGCGGCCCCCCGATTGCTGAACGTAACACTATCTGACCACGATTGCGAAACATTACTGTCTGCTCTTCTGGAAATCACATCTTTCTGAACAACATAAACAGTGTTCGCCGTCACTTCGGTCTGGTTTGGATTAACTTGCTTGAAGACGAGGCTGACGTGAGCTTCGACTGACATCTTGCGAACAATATTGAACAAAACGTCACCAGCCATGACCTCGTAATTCGCCTGTGCTTTAGTGCTCGGAAAGTCATAAGTACGCTCACCTTTCGAGTCCTTGACGTGCGAAGTAATATTCCCGCAATCTATGAATCTCTGCGGGTCCCCGCTGTAGCTGAGGCTGATCGAACCGGATGCCTTGTCCAAATTATTGATAACGAAAGATTGCTTTCCGAATTCCAGGACGCTCGCATCCCATACAGCGTCGCGCGATTCGTCGAAAACGCGATAGCTCGCCAACGGTGGGGTGGCCGTATTAAGAATCACATAAGATTCCCGGGCGCATCCGGATATGCAAACAATTGCTACGAGTACTGCGAAGATTTTCATGTCAACTCCATATGAAGCATCGCAGTACAGAATGCACTGCTTTCGACTGCAGGTCAATTGGGAGTCAGCATGCCCCTTGCCACCTGCCGCTAATGGTTCTGGTATGCGGTTATTTGCAGAAATCGCTCACTCTCGCAAAATCCGCGCAGGAGGCGGATAATTCCGCATGTTGCGAATCATCACAATCAAGTTACGTCACATGCAGGTGCCACAATATCACTGGAAGAGAAGAGCCGCTCAAATCGCCACGATTGTTTTGATCGTGCTGGTTCCGGCGACGGGACTACTTAAAATCGATCTGACGACAGCAAGTTTCATGATCCTGGACCACCAGATGCGCTGGTCCAATATCTTCTTCGTGTTCGGCCTGGGGCTCATGATCGCTACCGCGCCGATCATCACCTATATGACCATAGGCACGGTCTGGTGCGGCTGGTCTTGTCCGCAAAATACCGTCTCGGAATGGGCGAATAATCTCACCCACAAGATGTTGGGAAAGCGTGCCAATGTCGACATAGACAGCGAAGGCCTGATGGTTGCATCCGCAAAAAACAACGCAGTCAACTGGATCATTCTCGTATCCAGTTTCGTTGTGGTGTCGTTGCTACTGGCAACAATCCCCTTCCTGTTCTTCTATACGCCCGGGGAAGTCCTGTCTTTCTTCACATTCGGCTCTGCCTCCAAGATTTCAAGGTTCATGCAGCAGCTCTATATCGTGGTGGCCATCCTTGTCTTCATGGACATCGCGGTTATCCGCTACTTCTGGTGCGATTACCTCTGCCTGTACCGGATAGGACAGCGGATTTTCAGAACCAGGGATGCACTGCACGTGAAATACGATTCCACGCGTTCCGGCGATTGCGCCAAGTGCAATTACTGCTCAACCTCATGCATCACCGGCATCGACCCGACCGATGTGAAAATCGACGACATTTGCATCAATTGCGGCGAATGCATAGACGCATGCAACAGGCTGCACGAAAAGAAGGGCGGCGGGCACGGACTGTTGCAGTTCCAGTTCAGCGAAGCAAGGCGCGCCGATACTTTGAGTGGTTATCTGGCCGGAATGGCTGCCAAGTTCAATTGGTGGGTCGGGTCGATCTTCCTGATCGGCTGTCTGATGTTCGTTTGGGGGGTCATCAACCCCGGCTGAACAAGTGCAATTTCAGTCGGCGTTGCGCCTGATCGAGCCAGCCACGAATTGCGCTACTCTCAAAGGCCTTTTCCATTTCAACCGAGGCAGGAATCAAGGCGAACGGGAACAAAACCGCGCACGCTATTTACAAACCAGATTGCATCTGACCGCGCCAGATCATCTTGCATCACGACTCTTTCCTTGACGCGCTTCCGAGCGACTAGAACTCTTCGAAACACTCCCGGCAGTGTTCCGCAAGTCAGTGGCGGCGTCACCCGTTGCCCATCAAGCGCTATCACCAAATTGCCTCGCGTAAATTCTGTTAGCTCGCCACGTTCGTTGTAAAGCAGCGTGTCGAAAATATCAGGCCCGTCCACTGCCAGCGCAGTATAGGTTTCACGCCGCGTCGTCTTGTGCCGCAGCCAAGGATTGGAACTCTGCACAGCAGAGGGCGCAAGAGTAATGGTGGGAAATTGCGGCAACGGGTTGATCGGATTAAACTCGGCACATACGTCGCCATCCAACCCCAGCAGTAGACGCACGCGCCCTTCTCTCTGCTGTTGGGCCATACTGGAGAGCGCTGCTTCGATGCGCGTCTTGTCAAAGGTAAATCCAAGCATCTTGGCGCTGTGCTCGATACGTTCCAAGTGCCCTCGCAACAACCAGTACCGACCCTGATGCAAGCGCAGCGTTTCCAGTAACCGGAATGGCGGACTTGATTGATCGAAAATGGTGCGCTTAGCCTGCCATTCGTTATATTCGCCATCAGATGTTGAATCAGACACGATACCACTGCCCAAGCCGCATTCCACCGTACCCTTCCAGGTATCAACGACTGCTGTGCGGATACCAATGCTGAACTGAGCATGGCCTCCAGGCCGGATAATGCCTAATGCCCCGCAATAAATGCCCCGAGGTGCACGCTCCAGTTTCGTGATCGCAGCCATCGCTGCTGGTTTCGGCGCACCCGTAATTGATCCGCAAGGAAATAGCGCGGCCAAGACATCGAATAGACTGACACCGGCGCGGCCTTTGCAGGTTACGGTCGAGGTCATCTGCCAGACAGAGGGCAAACTCTCTATCGAAAACAGTGCGGGCACCTTAACGCTTCCCGTGTGAGCGATCTTTGCGAGATCGTTGCGGATCAGATCGACAATCATCAGGTTTTCGGCCCGTTCCTTCTGCGATTCAAGTAGCATCTTTGCCGCAGCTGCATCCCGCAGTGTATCCTTGTAGCGCGAAGCCGTGCCTTTCATCGGTCGGCAAGTAAACGTCCCGCCTTCGTCATCACGAACCCAGTCGAGAAACAATTCGGGGGACACCGAGCAGACATGGAACCTCCCGAAATCCAGATAAGCGCAATAAGTGGACGGCTGACCCTTGCGAAGAGTATCGAAAAATCCCAGGCTGTCCCCTTGGAACTGTGCACGCAGTCGGGTAGTGTAATTGATCTGATAGTAATCGCCGTCATTGATACCGCGCTGGATTGCAGCAATCGCATCGTCAAACTCCGTGCGGGTCAGAATATCTCGCCAAGGGCCGCATAGCCATTCGCTGCGCGCCCGTTTGTTCGATGCAGTCTTGCGATAGACAATGAAGCACGCCAATGGCAGGCCGGCAACCGGCATTTGAGTTTTAAGAGCATGATCAAATGAAGCCGCAGCCTCATAAGAAATGAAGCCAACTACCCAGCAGCCCCCGCGGGCGTAGTTTTCGACCTGCGCCAGAAGCGGGGCAATCTCTTCAGTACGAGTCGCCAGGAGTGTCTTTTCTGCCTCTGAAAATTCCAGCCTCAATCGGTCGTTTCCGACCGGATAATCAATTTCGCAGTAAGGAGAAAATGTACCAATTTGCATTTGTGATTCCTGGTATCCGATGCACAACCAGAGCCATCCGCTGATGAAGCACGGGCTGAAGCACTTGGCAGCATTGTCACATTTTCCCATTGTTTCAGTGTGAAGGGCAGACCCATCGCCACGATGAGCAAATGACCGGTGAAACTGTTCAATTCATCTGATAGTAAAACACGGCCACTTATTATTCTTTATACTTGAGCCTTGGATATCTACCATCATCCGTACGCCCTGAATCGGCCGAAGGATTGGTCACTACAGCAAACATGGTTCACGACATTCTCGCCATCAACGGGTTTTTGGGCAGCTAGGGTCGACAGTCTATGCGGGATAACTTCTGGCGCAACACCACGCTTGGTTGCGTAGCCGATCTTGCGCCATGGCTGCGTGATCGTGGTTCCCTGACACAACGCATTCAGCAGCGCTGTTCTCACTTTGCGGTTCGCAACATTTACAGCGGCTTGGCGCGCATCGCACATGATGAATCCGTGCTGCTCCAGATCGCACCGAAGCGGCTCGCATACTCGCGTGAAGTGTTCCTGTATGCCGACAACCAGCCGGTGGTATTTGCTCACAGCGTCCTCGCCCGCGAACGTCTGTGTGACGCCTGGACGGCAGTGCGCGCGCTGGGCAATAAACCGCTCGGCGCGTTGCTGTTTGCGCATCCACTGGTAGAACGCGATCCGCTGCATTATCAGGCTCTACGCAGCACACATCCGTTATATCAGCGTTCTGCCAGAGTGTTGCGCAATCCACCGCGCCGGCTGTGGGCGCGACGCTCGCTGTTCTATCTGCATGGCGCACCCCTGCTGGTCACCGAAGTGTTTTTGCCAGGAATCTTGCTGCTTGCGGGTTCCGCTGCGCATGATGCCGTATCCTCCGATGGATTAAAATAGCTGCAAATTATCCACTCGCCGGTACGACGCCATGCATGACCTCTCTGATCTGATGATATTGCGCGATAAGCTGCGCAAGTTCGCCGAAGAACGCGACTGGGACCAGTTTCATTCTCCCAAGAACCTCAGCATGGCGCTGATGGTGGAAGCCGCCGAGCTGATGGAACACTTCCAGTGGCTGACCGAAGCCCAGTCAGACAGCCTGGATGCAGCAAAGAAAACTGTCATCGCAGAAGAACTGGCCGACATTCTGCTATATCTGGTGCGCCTTTCGGACAAGCTGGGCGTAGATCTGCCGGAAGCCGCGTTACGCAAGCTGGAAAAAAATGCGGTGAAATATCCGGCGGAACAGGTTCGCGGCAGTTCCAAGAAATATTCAGAGTATTAACCCGGCTTCGTCGCCTGACTAGCCATCCAGGCACCATGTTGTAGCGGCCGGAACCCTCCCTTAGGCGACCCTTTGCCCAGCCAGGTGTAAAATTCCATAACCTTGTTGGAACCGGCCCGCAAAACCTTCATCCCCTTCCGTTTTACGGGTCCTTTCCAACATCTTGCTGCACTTCCGGCAACGTTTTGCCGCATCCCGATAGTCAATCCTTCCAAAATTCATGGCTCGCCAGAATTCCTTGCAGCAGGACATCGATTCGCTTCAAGCAAACACCCCCTGCGAAACCAGGTTGGGGATGCGCGCCAATACCGGCTTTCCATGCACACCTTGACAAAAGAACGTTCGTTCTTTACAGTACACAGCACGTTTGTTCTGTCCAAATCCTGCCATGACTGATTCCGATGCCACCGGGTCCAATCCCGACGCCAACTTCAAAGACGGCGAATATCTCGCTAAACTTCAGGACTATTACGCCGATTGGAAAAACATCCCCTCTTACGCCAAGCTGTGCGAGGTGTTCGGCATTGCGTCCAAATCCTGGGTCAAAGCCATCCTTACCCGCTTGAATGCAGCTGGCTTCATTGACCGCACCCCGGACGGCGCATGGATTCCGTCCCGCCAGTTTTTTGCCCGTCCGCTGGCCGAATCCTCTGTTCAGGCGGGAATGCCGGTTTCAGTGTCGGCGACCGAAGGCGAATATTTCGTCATCGATGACATGCTGATCGACAAGCCCTCCGAGACCACGCTGATTCCGGTCAAGGGCGATTCGATGATAGGAGCGGGCATCCATGACGGCGATATCGCGGTGGTGGAAAAACGCAATCTTGCGAGTGTGGGCGATATCGTGGTGGCCATCGTGGATAACGAGTTCACCCTGAAAACCCTGGATAAGGAACGCGGAACATATATTTTGCGCCCGGCCAACCAGGCTTACCCGATCATTCGTCCGCAAGGCATCCTGGAGATATTCGGGGTATTGGTTGGTTTGATCCGCAAGTACCGGAAGTGACCGTGATGCAGTCCGCTATTCCTACGGGTACCCGGCCGACGGTTGTTCATCCCCGAAATGCGGGCAAGCAGACCAAACGCGCCGTGCGCGGCCTGTTGTCGCTGACCCATCCCAACAAGGAGCTGTTTTATCGCCGGCATGCCTTGCTGCGCAGTGTCGTCCCTGCCGGTTTCCCCTCCCCGGCCGATGACTACGTGGAACAGCATCTCAGCCTCGACGAGCATTTGATCCAACATCGCGAGAGCACCTTCTTCATGCGCGTGGCAGGTAACTCAATGTGCGGGCGCGGCATCTTCGACGGTGATTTGCTGGTGGTAGATCGCGCCCTGCCCGTTACGCACGGTTGCGTGGTGATCGCTGTGCTGGACGGTGAGTTCACCGTGAAGCAATTGCTGCGCACCTCGGATGGACAGGTATTGCGTGCGGCACACCCGGACTATCCCGACCTGCACATCAAGCCGGAACAGGATTTTTCGATCTGGGGTGTGGTGAGCTGGAACGTCCATAAACTCTGATTCGGAATAACCTCGTGCAGCGCTCAATTGCACTGGTGGATTGCAATAATTTTTACGTCTCCTGCGAGCGGCTGTTCCAGCCGAGGCTGGAAGGCAGGCCGGTGGTGGTGCTTTCCAACAACGACGGCTGCGTAGTGTCGCGCTCACAGGAAGCCAGGGACCTCGGCATCAACATGGCCGCGCCGTGGTTCCGGATCGAAGACATCGCCAAGCGCCACGGCATCATCGCCCTGTCCTCCAACTACGCGCTGTACGCCGACATCTCCAGCCGGGTGATGAGTCTGTTGTCGCAGTACTGTCCCGGTCAGGAGATTTATTCCATAGACGAATCCTTCCTCGATCTGACCGGCACGCCCAAGTCATCCAACTTGGAGAGCCTCACCGAATATGCGCAAATGATGCGCGGCACTATCAAACAATGTATCGGGATACCGGTGTGCATCGGCATCGCGCCAAGCAAGACGTTGGCCAAACTCGCCAACCATGTCGCCAAAAAGCAGGGGCAATATCACGGGGTTTGCGATTTCAATGGGATGACGGCGCGCGCGCTGGACAATCTGCTCGCAAAGATCGAGGTTGGCAAAGTCTGGGGTGTGGGCGGACGCAGCACAGTCCGCTTGCAACAGATGGGTATAGCCACTGTGCTGGAATTGAAATACAGTCCTGCCCAGCATGTCCGTGCCGAGTTCGGCATGGTGATGGAACGCATTGTGGCGGAATTGAACGGTGAAGCCTGTATAGGATTGGACGAGATCGCCCCGCCCCGCCGGCAGATCATCTGTTCGCGCTCGTTCGGCATGTCCGTCTCTTCGCTGGAAGACCTGGAACAGGCGATCATCGCCTACACCACCCGCGCCGCCGAAAAGCTGCGCAGCCAGCATTCCCTCGCGGGCGGCATACAGGTCTATATCCGCACCAATCCGCATAAAAACACAGACCATCAATACCAGCCGGCCATGCTGTTGCCGTTACCCGAACCCACCGATGACACGCGCTTGTTGTGCCGCGCCGCGTTGAACGGACTGCGGCAGATCCACCGTAACGGTTATGCGTACCAGAAAGCCGGCGTGATGCTGACCGGGATCATCGCTGCCGTGGCCCGGCCGCGCACGCTGTTCGAGGATGCCGCGGCGCAGCAAAAGTCCGCTTCATTGATGGCGACACTTGATCACATCAACCGACACATGGGCGGCGGGACGGTGCAGCTGCTGGGCGAGGGAATCAGGAAAAGCTGGACCACGCGGCGCAGGAATATGTCGCAACGTTACACCACGGAGTGGGATGATCTGGCGGTAGTACGATGAGATATTCAGATCACCGACGACAGATTGGATCATCCGAAATCAGATGTTGTATGGTTCCGCAAAACAAGCATGGATGAAAAAATAATAAAATATATCAATATAATCAAGGAAATTACAATAATACGCCGAAACCTAATTGACATGCCTCGGTGCAAATTCTATAAATCACATCTTGCGTGTGGCCAGAAAAATATAATACGGATGATCAAGTATTAGGCCTGATGCAAAAATGAAATTCCAATGGCAATGATATGACCAGATTTCCCATATTGGCTCTGTTATATCCGCTCATTCTTTGCACAGGATGTGCCACAGACTCATATACCGATAAACGACTTAAAATCGATACGGGTGAATTACTCGGTGTAGATCCAGGCCAGATTGAAATTTCAAATAAACATTTGACGGATTCCAATACCTATTACACAGCAAAAACAAATTCTGCAGAATATTCATGCACAATCACGGGAGGCTCAGTAATGGAATCCGTAATCAAAATGGGAATATCCCCCGCACCAAAGTGCATAAAAAAAGATGAAGTTCCAAGCAACCAAAGCGTGAATTAACTTCTCTCAGTCTTTAACGTATAACCGAAAACACTCCTGGCAATTCGATAAGCAGAGGAAAATTTTTGATGATTCCGGAACATGCAAAAGAATAGCCACCGTTCATAAACGAACGCTTCCGAAGTCCAAATGTACCTTGCTCTTCAATCCAGCTTGATTATTTTTGCGACATCTCCATGGCACTCGGAGCACAAACCCACTAACAGCAAATCACCCGTTTTTATTACCCCGGAGTAATTGATGATCGTAACCTCATGGCGGCATTTGACGCACCAGACCTTGGAAAGCAATAGTCTCTTACTGCTATTTGGAACGCTAGCCCATAACTTGGCAGCAGGAGCAGTAAATTTCGTGGTGGATTCGACGGGCATATCAGTCAGAATGCACACGTTCTCGCAATCCTTTGCCGGCCTTGAAGTGCGGCACATACTTCGAGCGCACCTGTAGTTTTCCGCCTGTTTTTGGATTGCGCACCATGCGTGAAGGTTTGTAATGCAAGGCGAAGCTTCCGAAGCCACGAATTTCTACGCGGCCTCCATTAGAAAGCGTATCGCACAGCGCATCAATAATCACCTTAACCGCAAGCTGTGAATCTTTGATTTGAAGTTGAGGCTGCAATTCGGCCAAGCGAGAAATCAAGTCTGAGCGATTCATGACGTTCTTGCCCAGCAATGGATTTCGGCCGTTTGATGTTCCACGCCAATAACGCATGGCGCATTGAATATTTTGCGCTCGATCATTATCCACGTAACCACAGCGCTATCCCTTCCAACACGGCTAGAAAAAGCAGAGTCAATCCCGTGAGTGATACTCTTTTTGATGGTATACGGTCAGAGTTCTTGTTCAAACTCGGTTTGGCTTCTTCGAAAACACGGTCGATAGTCTTGATCTCGTTCTCTCGAAATATATTGCTCATCATCGGCACCTAAATTATGGTTACCCAGATAAATGCAATAGCTGTGCCAATATTACAATTTATTGTTTATATTATGTATTTTAATTTAGATGTGATAAATTTCGTATTGAATTACGAAAATTCATCATTGATTCGTCAATGTCCTAACAGCTTTACGGAGGACTTGTTGGAGACGACGATTGGCGGGAAAAGATACCGACAGGGCAGGACATTGCACGTCGGTTGCCCGAAAGCAGAATTGCAACAGACTCAACTAAATTGAAAATATCGGGTGAGTTGCCGGAGATTGCTTTCGGCTACACTGGATCAATTGGATTAACCCGAGCACGGACACTCGCGGCAGTCTGTCCGAATAGTATATTCCTGCTTTCTTCGGTCATCTCGGATCGCCTCAAATATGGCTGGGCTTTTGTATAGGCGCGAACCGTGGCTGGCCGATTGCTGACAGCATCAAACCAACGTTTAACGTGCTGGAAGTCGTCCAGACTCTGATGTTGTGTCTTCCAAGGCACAATCCAGGGGTAAGCGGCAATATCCGCAATTGTGTAGTCATCCCCCGCAATGAACTCCCGCCCATCAAGCCTGCGATCGAGCACGCCGTATAAGCGGTTGGTCTCATTCACGTAACGGTCGATTGCGTAGGTAATTTTCTCGGGAGCATATTTCGAAAAGTGATGATTTTGTCCGGCCATCGGGCCGAGACCGCCAACCTGCCAAAACAGCCACTCCAATGCGATCTTCCGGCCTCGCAGATCCTTGGGCAACAACTTTCCGGTTTTCTCGGCCAGATAGACCAGGATGGCGCCCGACTCGAATACCGAGATGGCATCGCCCGAGTCCGGCGGGGAATGATCGACGATCGCAGGCATCTTGTTATTGGGGCTGATCTTGAGAAACTCAGGTTTGAATTGATCTCCAGTGCCTATGTTTACCGGGATGATCCGGTACTCGAGGCCAGCCTCTTCCAGGAACATCGTAATCTTGTGGCCATTCGGAGTGGGCCAATAATAAAGATCGATCATTGCGGCTCCTTCCTTACTGATTCTGGAGACTATGCGGAGAAAATAAGAACACAATTAGACAGTCAATTCCGCATCGAGTCACATTCAACCCACTGCCACACGCGGAGCGCCGCTCTGCATTGCGCCAATCACCGCAGCCTGCCTGAATCCAGCATTCTTGAATGCAGACATTACTGCATCCACATCGTCATGCGCGACCGCAACCAGCAAGCCGCCGCTGGTCTGGGCATCGGCCAGCAGACGGTGTTGCCAAGGTTCCAGATGCACGGCAAAACTCACCTCATGGCCATAGCTCGCCAAGTTGCGCTCGATCGCGCCGGGACCATAGCCCTGTTGTGCCAACGGCAAGGCCTCGGACAGGATCGGCACCTGATCGAATTTCAATTCGGCCCGCAACTTCGAACCGCGACACATTTCCAGCAAGTGTCCGAGCAGGCCGAAGCCGGTCACATCGGTCAGCGCGTGCACGCCTTGCAAACCGGACAATTCGCAACCGACAGTATTCAATTGCGTGGCGGTGGCGATCATCTGCGTATAACCTTCGGCGGAGAGCGAGCCCTTTTTCAGCGTGGCCGCCAGCACGCCGACTCCAAGTCCCTTGCCGAGTATCAGCACGTCCCCGGCCTGTGCTCCGCTGTTCTTCTTGATTTTGCCGGGATGTACGATGCCAATCGCGACCAAGCCGTAGATCGGTTCGACGGAATCGATCGAATGACCGCCGGCCAGCGGGATGCTCGCGGCTTCGCATACCGATTCGCCGCCTCGCAGAATGGCGCGTATCGTCTCAACCGGCAGCTTGTTGATCGGCATACCGACGATGGCCAGCGCCATGATCGGCGTGCCACCCATCGCATAAACGTCGGACAGTGCATTGGTCGCGGCGATACGTCCGAAATCGAACGGATCGTCGACGATAGGCATGAAGAAATCGGTCGTCGCAATAATCGCCTGCTTGTCATTCAGGCGATACACCGCAGCGTCGTCGCTGGTCTCCGTGCCGACCAGCAAGTTGGCGAACGGCAGCTTGACTTTTGCCGTACCCAGGATCTCCTGCAACAGAGCCGGTGCAATTTTGCAGCCGCAACCGCCTCCATGCGACAATTGAGTCAACTTCACTTTGGTCACAAATCATTCCTTCTACGATGTTGTTCAAAACTGCAAACCTATCACAGCTGGCCCAATTTGACGAAATTATCGACGTGCGCACTCCGGCGGAATTCGCCGAGGACCACATTCCCGGTGCAATAAGCTGTCCGGTACTGTCCGACGAAGAGCGCGTCACCGTCGGCACAATATACACGCAAGTATCACCGTTCGAGGCGCGCAAGGTCGGCGCGGCGCTGATCGCAAAGAATATCGCGGAGCATCTGCATGCGCGCTTCCATGGCCATCCAAAATCATGGCGTCCGCTGGTGTATTGCTGGCGTGGCGGCCAGCGCAGCGGCGCGATGAGCATCGTCCTCGCGCAGGTCGGATGGGCGGCGCACAAGCTGGAGGGCGGTTACAAGACTTACCGGCGCGGCGTGTTGGAACAGTTGGAAATTTTACCTGCGCGATACACCTTCCATGTGGTGTGCGGTCCGACCGGATCGGGGAAAAGCCGCTTGCTCGCCGGATTGGCGCAAACCGGACACCAAGTACTGGACCTTGAAGGGCTGGCAAAACATCGTGGATCGTTGCTGGGAAGTTTGCCGCAACAACCGCAACCATCGCAAAAGTGGTTCGACAGCCTGCTGTTAATAGCGCTGCGCAGTTTCGACCCGTCACGCCCCGTATATGTGGAAGCGGAGAGCAAGAAGATCGGCAGCGTCGCGCTGCCCGCCGCGCTGTTCGATGCGATGCACGGCAGCGCATGCCTGTTGCTGGACACACCGCTGCACACACGCGTAGCGGGATTGCTGGAAGATTACCGGTACTATATCGAGAACCCGGAGACCTTCATCGAACATCTCAAACCGCTGTACCGCTTTCACGGCGCAAAACAACTGGAAAGCTGGAGCGTGATGATCCGATCCGGAGACTTCGCGACGATGGTCGCGGATCTGCTCACGCGGCACTATGACCCCAGCTACTTCCGCGCGACATCCATGCATTATGCGAATCTCGAAAATGCGCAGCATATAGCAGTGGATAACTTGTCAGAAGATGCGTTGAAAGAAGTCGCCGCAAGACTCTAGCAAGCTACGCCGCGGCATCAAACAGCCACGCATCCATCGCCAGCATGCCGTATGTCGTCACCCGGTTCAGCCGTTCGGAATGGTCTATTTTGTCGGCCGCCCCGAGCGCCACGAATAACGGCAGCAGATGCTCATCGGTGGGGTGGTTCATCGCCGCATACGGCGCGCGTGCGCGATAATCCCCGAGAGCGTCAAGATCGCCTGCGGCTATCCGTTCCGCGATCCAGTCGCAGAACTCAGTCACCCAGGCAGGGACCGGGGCGCCTTGAGGATGTTTGAACAGCTCGCGCAAATTATGCGAGATCGAACCGCTGCCAACGATCAACACGCCGTGCTCCCGCAACGGGCGCAACGCACGGCCGAGCGCAATATGCCATGCCGGGTCATTGTCAGGCTGCAGCGAAAGTTGCGCGACCGGAATATCCGCTTTCGGATACATCAGACTCAGCGGCACCCACGCGCCGTGATCGAGACCATGCGTGTCGTCGAGTTCCACCGGTATTCCCGCCCGTTGCAGCGCAAGCGCTGTAGACTTCGCCGTTTCCGGCGCACCGGGAGCGTGATATTGCAGTTCATATAATTCTGCGGGAAAGCCGCTGAAATCGTGAATGATTTCCGGATGCACTGCGCGGCTCACGGTTGGAATGCGTGTCTCCCAATGCGCCGAGATCACCAGGATCGCGGAAGGCCTCTGCAGCTGCTCGCCGAGTTTGCGCAATGCTACACCGGTGTCACCCGGCTCCAGCGGCAGCGTGGGCGCGCCATGCAAAACAAACAGGACAGGAGTTTTCATGCGACAAATGCCAACACGACGAATGAATGAAGCATATTGCGTTTGCTCTAGAATAGCGGCAACCATCAGGAGGTAAACATGGAATTCAGACGATTGGGCGAAAGCGATCTGCGGGTGTCGGCACTGAGTCTGGGCACGATGACCTTCGGCGAGCAGAACAGCGAAGCCGATGCGCACACGCAGCTGAATATGGCGGTATTGCGCGGAGTGAATTTTATCGATGCCGCCGAGATGTACCCGGTTCCGCCGCGTGCCGAAACCCAGGGCCGCACCGAAAGTTACATCGGCTCCTGGCTGAAGAACCAGCGGCGCGACTCGCTGATCGTTGCCACCAAGATCACCGGTCCCTCACGCGGGTTTGCCTGGATACGCAACGGCCCGCGTGTCAATCGCGAACATCTTCATGTCGCGATAGACGGCAGCCTGAAACGCTTGCAGACCGATTATGTGGACCTGTACCAGATCCACTGGCCGGACCGCTACGTGCCGATGTTCGGCAGCACCGGTTACGACGTCGCACAGGAACACGGCTCCACCCCGATCGCAGAGCAACTGCAAGCAATGGCAGAATTGATACAAGCAGGAAAGGTGCGTCATATCGGACTTTCCAACGAGACCCCGTGGGGCGTGAGCGAGTTCGTCAGATGCGCGGAAAAGACGGGACTGCCGAAAATCATCACCGTGCAGAATGCGTATCACTTGATGAACCGCACCTTCGAGGCAGGCCTCGCTGAAGTCTGCCACCACTTGAATGTCGGCCTGTTGGCTTATAGCCCGCTTGGCTTTGGTCATTTGACCGGAAAATATCTCGCCGACCCGAATGCGAAAGGCCGCATCACGCTGTTCCAGAATTTCGGCCAGCGCTACGCGAAACCCAATGTGCCTGCTGCCAGCAAAGAATATGTGCGCATCGCGATGGAAGCGGGATTGTCTCCGGCGACCATGGCACTTGCATTTGCACGAACCAGATGGTTTACCAGCAGCGTGATACTGGGCGCAACAAACCTGGATCAGTTGAAAGAGAATCTGGACAGCGCGGAGGTGGTGTTATCGGCAGAAGTGCTGGAGAAGATCGAGGGCGTGCACAAGCAATTTCCGAATCCAGCGCCGTGACATCCGGAACCACAGCCCGCCTTGCCCCTTACAAGGGGCTTCTGCCGAACCTATACCGGGAAGTCTTTACGCAGTGAGGAGCGTTCAGGAATGACTGCCTTGCTTGTGGTGAGAATGGTAGTACGCCGCAAATTCAAGATGCTTCGCATCGTGTTTGCGCACGATCTCAAGCAACCGGGCATTCGTCTGCCTTTCACGCTGCAGATTTGCAAACAGTTGGAGCGCCGCAAACGCAGTTGCCAACAGGAATACCATCGACAAGGCGAACGCAACAATCAACCAACGGCGGTTTAGCGCAGTCATTTTGTTGTAGCGACCGAAGTGATGAGTGTTGCCTCAGTCGGAGAACCCAGCACCAGTTCGCAAACTTTCTCGACGGCAGGATTCCAGCCGGCACTCAGTATCTCCTCGCCATACTGTACTTCCATCGCATCTTGTTCGATTTCTGAATTGTTTATGCCCATCTTCATGACACCTCTCCTAACGGTTTTCCACATGACAGCTTGTAGTTGCCCATTCTGAATTGCAGGCTTGATGGCTATGACGCATATTGCATGCCACAATGAATAATTATCGTGAGAAACCGCAAGAATACTGCTTTGCAGCGAATATATTAAAATGCCAGGGTAGGACAGAGAAATGTAATATTTGGAAAGAAATCGCTATTTTTCCAAGAAATGAGAGAAATGGCCCATCGAATAACCACATGCTGCTTCCGGAAATGGTCTGGATTATTTTTTGCGAGGTCCGTTCTCACACATTGAGTCGATACTCGGTTTTCCATGCGCTCTGAATAGCAGCTTTCGGGAAATATTTTATTTCCGCTTAGGGTCGAAGGCGGGTACATCCACTCATTTATTGGATCCCGATAAACTCCAGTGCGTTTCCATCCGGGTCGCGGCAAAACAGGGCACTGCGTCCAGACCGGCTGAGCGAGTACCCAATTCCTTCCTGATGCAGACGTTCGATCAATTTAGGAAGGTCGGATACGGCAAGGGCTACATGCCGGTCGCGCCCGCCGTGAGTCGGACGCTGCAACCCGGCTTCGGGATTGGGCAACAAAAGCAAATGGATCTGCTGGGTTGGCGTGATCCCGTACCATACGCCGTCAAAGCTCATCTTCGGGCGGGCGGGATCAGGACGCAAACCGAGAACTCCTTCGTAAAATGCCCTTGCCCTGACCAGGTCAGAGGTTATAAACGAAGCATGCAATATACCGGTGATCATCGCGCCTTGACCGGGACTATCCTGTTCGCCGCGAGTTTGGCACGGGCCCTCGCCTCATCGGTGTCTTTGCCATTCGCCAGCGCCACACCCATGCGCCGCCTGGTGAAAGATTCAGGTTTGCCGAACAATCTGATATCGGACTGCGGCACGCGCAGCGCGTCCGCTACGCCCTTGAAGGCGATGCCCTTCGATTCATGCTGTCCGTAGATCACCGCGGAAGCGCCAGGTGCCTTCAGGCTGACGTCCACCGGCAGTCCGAGGATCGCGCGGGCATGAAGCTCGAATTCATTCTGCACCTGCGAGCACATCGTCACCATGCCGGTATCGTGTGGACGCGGACTGACTTCGCTGAACCAGACCTGGTTCCCCCTGACGAATAGTTCCACGCCGAAAATGCCAAGACCACCGAGGTCTTCCGTCACGGCTTTGGCAATGTCATGCGTGCGCTGCAAGGCCAATTCGGACATCTCCATCGGCTGCCAGCTCTCGACATAATCACCGTGCACCTGCACGTGACCGACGGGTTCGCAGAAATACGTATCGATTTCTCCGTTCGCACCGATCGCGCGCACGGTGAGTTGGGTGATCTCATAATTGAAATTGATCAGCCCCTCGACGATCACTCTTCCCTGGTTCACGCGGCTGCCGTTGGCGGCATAATTCCACGCGGCTTCCACCTCGCCAGGGGCTTCAACTTTGGACTGCCCCTTGCCCGAAGACGACATCACCGGCTTGATGATGCATGGATAGCCGATGCCGGAGTCAATCGCTGCGCGCAGTTCCTCCAGACTATCGGCGAATCTAAACGGCGATGTTGGCAGGCTCAGGGTCTCGGCAGCCAGGCCGCGTATGCCTTCGCGGTTCATCGTCAAGCGTGCCGCACGCGCGGTCGGGATCACGCGTGCCAGCCCTTCACGCTCGATCTCCTCAAGCATGGAAGTTGCGATGGCTTCGATCTCCGGAACGATGATATGCGGCTTCTCCTGTTCGACCAGCGCGCGCAACGCGGCGCCGTCGGCCATGTTGATGACATGGGCGCGGTGCGCGACTTGGTGCCCCGGAGCGTTGGCATAGCGATCCACAGCGATGGTTTCCACGCCGAGTCGTTGCAGAGCGATAATGACCTCCTTGCCGAGCTCTCCGCTACCGAGCAACATGACGCGGATCGCCGAAGGAGTGAGCGGAGTGCCGATAATGAGCTGTTGCATCTGGTTCGATGAAGGATGATGGAACCCGCAGAATTATACACATCGGGGTGTTTACTTGAGCATATGAAGGAGTAGCATTAACCATTACATTCCAGACACGAGGAGAAAGGCCATGACGAGCATCGAGCAATTGCTTGGCAAAGAAGCGGAACATCTTTTGCAACACCGCTGCGCAGGAATCCCCAAGGAATCCTTGCAACTGCCGGGACCAGATTACGTGGATCGTGTGGTGTCAATCAAGGACCGCAAGCCTGGAGTGTTGCGCAGTCTGCAAACCTTGTACGGTCAAGGTCGATTGGCCAACTCCGGATACCTGTCTCTGCTCCCGGTGGATCAGGGAGTAGAACATTCCGGAGGCGCATCGTTCGCGCCCAACCCGATCTACTTCGATCCCGATAGTATCGTCAAGCTTGCCATCGAGGGCAGTTGCAACGCCGTGGCCTCCACGCTCGGCGTGCTGGCTTCGGTCGCGCGCCGCTACGCGCACAAGATCCCGTTCATCGTAAAGATCAACCACAATGAGTTGCTCACCTACCCGAATGAATTCGACCAGACGCTGTTCGCCAGCGTCGATCAGGCGTTCGGGATGGGTGCGGTGGCGGTGGGCGCAACGGTGTTCTACGGATCGGAACATTCGCGCCGGCAGATACTGGAAGTTTCGGAAGCGTTCGAGCATGCGCACGATCTGGGCATGGCGACGATACTGTGGGCTTATCTGCGCAACCCTGCATTCAAGACTGCCGAGAAGGACTATCACGTTTCGGCAGACCTCACCGGGCAGGCCAACCACCTCGCTGTCACCATCAATGCCGACATCGTGAAACAGAAAATGGCCGAAAACAATGGAGGCTACAACGCCATAAAATTCGGCAAGACCAATCCCAAGGTGTATAGCGAGCTCACCACCGATCACCCGATCGACCTGGTGCGCTATCAGGTCGCGAACTGTTACATGGGGAGGGTGGGAATGATCAATTCCGGCGGCGAGTCGGGCAAGGATGATCTGCACCAGGCGGTGCGCACCGCCGTGATCAACAAACGTGCCGGTGGCATGGGTCTGATCTCGGGGCGCAAGGCGTTTCAGAAACCGATGAAAGATGGTGTGGAGTTATTGAATGCGATTCAGGACGTGTATCTGGACAAGAAGGTGACGGTTGCATAACCTGCCGCAAATCGTTGCCAGGTTATTTGGAGGAACACACGGAAGAAATCCGGTATGCGATCAATTTCAAAGATGCGCAACCAATACCCGGGATTTTTCCGCGATCCCTCCGCGCTTGAGCATGGAAAGATACTCCTGTTCGTTTAACGCAACCACTTTCGACAGATAGGCGATATTCTTTTCGATCGACTCCAGATAATAATTGTTGTCGACGCCCATCACGTCCTCGAAGTGAAAACTGAATCTCGTGTACATGCCGCCTAACGCGCCATCGAGCTTTTCCCGGGTCGTCGCGTAGAACGAACTAGTCTGGCGCAACAAATCATACATGTTCTGGTAGTTGCCGAAATTCGCTTCCCTGAATTCCAGGTACAGAAACAGCAATTTTTCCAGGTAGGTGCGGTCGGCCATTTGGCCGGTCAGGTCGGCAGTTGCAACGATCTGCCCAAGCAGACGTGTGCGATCATCGGGAAAACCGATCTCGGGAAATTTCAGCGCCGCGTCGGTTCCGCTGATCATCGGTTCCAGAGTAATGGCAAATTTCGCCGGCAGATTCCGTTCGGCGATGTATTTCTTCATGAATGCGATGCCGCGTTTGACATGCGTCTGTGTATACTGTGCTCCGGTTCCGCCTTCTTCGCCTTCGAGCTGCGAATATCCGATATCGTGCATCAGCGTGGCAATCATGATCAGCGTCAACTCTTCGTCGCTAAGACGGGTGCCGGAAAGATGCACCCCGTGCATCAGTCTGACCGCACACAGGAACACATCCAGTGTGTGCGGTTTGTCATGGTAAAGCGTCTTGATAGAGCTGTAGCCGGGATAATCGCCGCGGAACAGGCTCATGATGTCATCAAATACGGATTTAATCGGGGTAGTGTCGTAAACGGGGTTGATGCGCCTGAGAATCCCGGCAGACTTGGTCCAAACAGTGCCGGGATCACTGTTTGCGAAAAGATTGTTTATCTCGGCGGCTGTCGGAATGCTTTTCATCTTAATTAATATAATCAGCGCATTAAATTCTCGGTTAATTCGCGGAATCGGGCTGATTCAGTATATTACATAATTAAATAATATTTCATAAAATTATCCTGATGGATTCCCGCAACAGGCATACGAATTTTGAAACTAAGTGCTTGAAACGACATATAGCCGCCCTGAAAGCAAGCTGGCCGAAACGATCAGCGACGCCCCCAGCCAGTCTCGCAGTTGCATTGCTTCACTGGCGAGAAAATATGAAGAAACTGCGGCAACCACCAGCTCAAACAAAAACAACAACATAGCGCGATTGGACAGCAGATGGGTGACTCCGAATTGCACTGCATAACCGACTGCGCACAATGTCATGCCGAGCAGGCCCAGTATCAGCCAGTTGTCAGCGTCCACCGCCTGCAACTGGGCGCGAATTCCACCCTGCCACCATAATAATGGCATGGCCAGGAGCGCCGTGCCCAGCAATACACTGTAAGTCTTCGTCTCTACATTCAAATGTTTTGCTCGACGCGAGACCACATTTGAGAGAGCAAAACTCATGCCTGCTGTCAGCCCTATCCATTCGGAAAGATTTTTCGGCAACGGCAATCCGAGCTGCGGCTCCCATAACATGATCGCCGCGCCGCTGAAGGACAACGCGATGACCATGTAACCGTATCGATCAAGCCGCTCCCCCAGCAACCAGTAGGAAAACAGGATCGTCCACAGCGGCGCAAGATAGAACAGCAACAATACTCGCATCACCTCGCCATGCAGCATCGCGAGCACATAACCCAGATTCGCCCAGCCCGCACTCAACACCAGAGCTGCCGCCCACCAACCGGTCCCGGCTTTGCAGTACAAGTGCAATTCGCGCAAGACGCTTGGCAACATGAACGAACCGCACAACATCGCCAGCAGATAAGTGATCAGGGTTGCCAAAGGCCCGGAAACATTCGTTTCCTGCAACACCCGGTACGGATACCAGATCAAGCCCCAGACCAGCGCGCCGCTCAAGATTCCGGCAATCGGGAATGCATATTGTTTTGATGGCACCGGCCAGGCCCTTATATAATGCGCAACTTTCTTTTCGATCCCAGTATTCAGTCAATGAATCCCGACCTCAATCGACTCCAGCCCTATCCGTTTCAAAAACTTGCATTGTTGTTCCGCGAAGTCCAGCCCAACACGGATTATCGTGTCATCAGCCTGTCCATCGGCGAACCGAAACATGCCACCCCGCAATTCTTGCGCGATGCTCTGGCTAACAATCTCGACGGGTTGTCGAATTATCCCATAACCGCAGGAAGCGACACCCTGCGCAATACGATCGCTGCCTGGCTTGCCGCACGCTACGGCATTCCGATGCTCGATGCCAAGACGCCGGGGTTTGACCCAAACGCCCAGATCCTTCCGGTGAATGGCAGCCGTGAAGCGCTGTTCGCCTTTGCACAAACTGTAGTGGACCGCAACAAAGACAATCCGGTCGTCGTCTGCCCCAATCCGTTCTATCAGATATATGAGGGAGCGGCATTCCTGGCCGGAGCCACGCCCAGCTTCCTCAACACGCTGCCGGAAGACAATTTCGCGTTGAACTTTGACCAATTGCCCGAGGATATATGGAAACGCACCCAATTGGTCTATGTTTGTTCTCCGGGCAATCCAACCGGACGGGTGATGCCGTTGGAAGAGTGGAAAGTATTGTTCGAGTTGTCCGACCGCTATGGATTTGCGATCGCTTCGGACGAATGTTACTCCGAGATCTATTTTTCCGAAAAGCCGTTGGGCGCACTGCAGGCCGCCCATCTATTGGGGCGCAGCGATTACAAGAATCTGGTGATGTTTTCCAGCCTGTCCAAACGCTCCAATGCACCGGGAATGCGCTCCGGATTCGTAGCTGGAGATGCCAAATACATCGAGAAATTCGCGCTCTACCGCACCTATCATGGCTCGGCGATGAGCCCGCCGATACAAGCCGCCAGCATTGCCGCTTGGAGTGATGAAATCCATGTGGATGAAAACCGCCGCCTGTATGCCACGAAATTCGCCAAAGTGGTCGAGATTCTGGAATCCGAGCTGCCAGTCACCATGCCGGAAGCGGGTTTCTATCTGTGGCTACGAACCCCGATTCCCGACACCAGCTTCGCGCAGGGCTTGTATCGAGACTATAATGTAACTGTGTTGCCGGGAAGCTATCTTGCGCGCAGCGCGCAAGGGATAAACCCCGGCAAGGATTTTGTTCGTATTGCACTGGTTGCAAGCACTGAAGAGACCGTGGAAGCCGCAAAACGCATAGTAAAGTATACCCGGCAGCTGGCAGCCGACAGTCTGTAACTATTTGCCGATCAAGGTGCCATCGGCGAAATAAAACTTCCAGCCATTAACAAATTAACGGGAAATCGTCATGGATCAATTGCAACAGACCATCGAGCAAAATTTTGAACGCCGCGCCGAGATCACTCCGCGCAATGCCGATGCACAACTCAAGGAAGCGATCGACAGCGTCATCACCCAGCTTGACCAGGGCAAACTGCGCGTAGCCGAGAAAATCAACGGTGAATGGATCACCCACCAATGGCTGAAAAAAGCCGTGTTGCTGTCGTTCCGACTGGAGGATAACTTCTTCATCAAAGGTGGCTTCACCAACTATTACGACAAGGTTCCTTCCAAGTTTGCCGACTACAACAGCCGTGATTTTCGCGAGGGCGGTTTTCGGGTCGTGCCTCCCGCTGCTGCGCGCAAGGGGGCATTCATCGCCAAGAACGTGGTTCTTATGCCGTCTTATGTGAACATCGGTGCCTATGTCGATGAAGGCACGATGGTGGATACTTGGGCAACGGTCGGCTCGTGTGCGCAGATCGGCAAGAATGTGCACCTGAGCGGCGGCGTCGGGATCGGCGGAGTGCTTGAACCGGTACAGGCCAACCCGACGATCATCGGCGACAACTGTTTCATCGGTGCGCGCTCCGAAATCGTGGAAGGCGTGATCCTGGAAGACAACGTGGTGATCTCGATGGGTGTATTCATCGGCCAGAGTACAAAGATATACGACCGCGAAACCGGCGAGGTTCACTACGGCCGGGTACCATCGGGTTCAGTGGTTGTCAGCGGCAATCTGCCTTCCAAAGACGGCAACTACAGCTTATATTGTGCGGTGATCGTGAAGAAAGTCGACGCGAAGACCTTGTCCAAAACAGGGATCAACGAATTGCTGCGCGGGATTTGATTGAAGGGAAGATGGTTTGCTCCTTAAAATTCAGATTTCCAAGCCAGACAAGATGGGCGGGACAACGTGTTGCGGGGAAGACTCACGCCACAACGGCGGCGTGACGCCGGAACCAAAGATCACCGCGCCGCTTACAGCTTGTCTGCAAGCAGGATGTATGAGCACAACGAAGCATGGCAACGAAACTTTGGAATTTAAGGAGCACACGATGATAGTTACACCATTACTCCAACTGGCGGCCAACAAACAGGCTTCAGACCTGTTCTTTTCGGTCGGTGCGCCGGTCAACATCAAGATCGACGGCGTAACCATACAAGTGAACGCGCAGATTCTGGAAGCCGATGTCGTGAAGCGCATCGCCTATGAGATGATGTCCCCGAAACAGATCGCCGCGTTTGAAACCCATCTGGAGATGAATTTCTCGTTTCGCGCGCCAGGCATCGGCAATTTCCGCGTCAACGTCTTCCGCCAGCGCGGCGATGTGGCCATTGTGATCCGCCATATCCGGGCCCGGATCGGAAACTACGAGGAACTCCACCTGCCGGAGATACTGAAAGAACTGGTCATGGAAAAACGCGGTCTGGTGCTGGTGGTCGGCGCGACCGGTTCGGGAAAATCCACCACACTGGCCTCGATGCTGGACCATCGCAACAACTCGATCAGCGGCCATATTCTGACCATCGAGGAACCCATCGAATACTACTTCAGCCACGGCAAATCCATCGTCAACCAGCGTGAAATCGGCACCGATACACGCACCTATGAAAGTGCATTATCCAGCGGGATGCGCGAGGCCCCGGATGTGATGATGATCGGTGAAGTGCGCGATCGGGAAACGCTCAAACACGCGCTGATCTTTGCACAGACCGGGCATTTGTGCCTGACCACCCTGCACGCCAACAACAGTTATCACGCGCTGAACCGCATCGTGAATTTCTTTCCTTACGAAACCCGCAGGGGCGTTCTGGCGGACTTGTCGATGTGCCTGCGCGCGGTGATCTCGCAGCGCCTGATTCGCGGCGTGAATGGCAAGTTGCTGCCAGCAGTGGAAATCCTGCTTAACACCACGCTGATTGCCGATCAGATCAAGAACGACGAACTGGACAAGATTCGCGAATCCATCGAGAAGAGCGTTTCCGCGGGTTCACAGACTTTTGAGCAAGCGCTATACAGACTGTTCAAGAAGCAGTTGATCTCCAAGGAAGAAGCGTTGCGCAACGCCGATTCCGCAAGCAACCTGGCTTCTTTGCTGGATTTCTCGGAGCGCACCGACACCCAGAAAGTGCCGGTATTCGGTTCCGATCCCGCTCCAAAAAAACCGGCGTCCAGTGCGGATTTTGCCGGCATCAAGCTGAACCTGAATGAACCCAAATGAAGGGCGTACCCGAAACCAGATTATATGGCATACCCAACTGCAACACGGTGAAGAAAGCGCGGGAATGGCTTGCGCAAAATGGGATCGCCGTCGAATTTCACGATTTCAAGAAGTCCGGACTTGATCAAGCCACTGCCCGAAAATGGCTGACACAGGTTGACTGGACCAAGCTGATCAATCGCAACGGGCTGACTTGGCGCGGCCTGCCGGAACAGCGCAAGCAGGACATCCATGACGCGAAATCCGCGCTCGCATTGATGCTGGAAAAGGCCAGCGTCATCAAGCGCCCGGTGCTGGAGCAAAACGGCAAATTGCTGCAAGTCGGTTTTGACGAGGCTGTTTATTCCAAAATTTTCAATCTGCATCCCTGATATTCATCATGTCCGATACCCTGCAACTTGCAAAAACCCTGATCGCGCGCCGTTCGCTCACCCCGGATGACGCAGGTTGCCAGGACATCCTCGTGGATCGGTTGGAAAGACTCGGCTTCAGGATCGAGCGGATGCGCTTCGGCAATGTCGACAATTTCTGGGCCAGGCGCGGAACAACCAGTCCCGTCGTGGCATTTGCCGGGCATACGGATGTGGTGCCGACCGGTCCGGTGGAGAAATGGTTCAGCCCGCCGTTCGAGCCCACGATACGGGATGGAATGCTGTACGGACGAGGGGCGGCAGACATGAAGACTTCCATTGCGGCCTTCATCACCGCGATCGAAGCGTTTCTTGCGCAGAATCCGGAACACAACGGTTCTATTGCGCTGCTGATCACTTCCGACGAAGAAGGCGTGGCGGTGGATGGAACGGTCCGCGTGGTGGAAACGCTTCAGGCGCGCGGAGAGCTGATCGATTTCTGCATCGTCGGCGAGCCCACTTCGAACAAAAAGGTCGGCGACATGATCAAGAACGGGCGGCGCGGATCGCTGTCCGGCACGCTGACCGTCAAGGGCGTGCAGGGGCACATCGCCTATCCGCATTTGGTGAAAAACCCGATCCACATGGCCGCGCCGGCGATCGCCGAACTTGCAGCCGCCACCTGGGATGACGGCAACGAGTATTTTCCGGCCACCTCATTTCAGATCTCCAACATCAATGGCGGCACCGGTGCCACAAATGTCGTGCCAGGCACGGTCGAGATCTGGTTCAATTTCCGCTTTTCCACCGCCAGCACGGAACAGGGACTGAAGGAAAGAGTCCACGCGATACTCGACAAGCACGGATTGGAATATGACCTGGAGTGGGAATTCTCGGGCAAACCGTATCTCACGGCCAAAGGCAGCCTGGTCGCCGCGATCAGTCGCGCGATCGAACAGTGTTATGGAATCACGCCGGAGCTTTCCACCAGCGGAGGCACCTCCGACGGGCGTTTCATCGCCGACATCTGCCCGCAGGTGATCGAGTTCGGGCCTTTGAATTCGACAATACACAAACTCAATGAATGCGTGGGCGTGGCCGACATCGAACCGCTCAAGCGCACCTATCAACAGGCTCTTGAGATCTTGCTGGGTAAATGAGCGGTTATTTTCCCGAGGCTGCTCAAAACCTGTACACCGTGCGCGACCTTCTGCGCTTCGCGGTGAGCCGCTTCAATGAAGCCAATCTTTATTTCGGGCACGGCAGCAGCGATGTCTACGATGAGGCCGCCTATCTCATCCTGCATACGCTGCATCTTCCGCTGGATCGGCTCGAACCGTTTCTCGATGCGCGTTTGACCGACGGCGAGCGTGCCGGAGTTTTGAACATCATCCATCGGCGGGTCGAACACCGCATACCGGCGGCCTATCTTACCCATCAGGCAATATTGGGCGAATACAGTTTCTATGTGGATGAGCGCGTCATCGTGCCGCGCTCCTTCATCGCAGAATTGCTTTTCCGGCAACTCGGCCCATGGATCGCCGCGCCGGACAAAATATCCAACGTTCTGGATTTATGCACCGGCAGCGGATGCCTTGCCATCATTGCCGCGCACGCGTTCCCCAGTTCTCTCGTTGATGCCGTGGACGTGTCTCAGGTTGCTCTGGCAGTCGCCGAGCGCAACGTGGCTGACTATAATCTGCAGGACCGTGTAAATCTCATCGAATCGGATCTTTTCGCCAAACTGGATCGCAAACAATATGATCTGATCATCAGCAATCCGCCCTACGTCGATGCAGAATCGGTCAAATCGTTGCCTCAGGAATATATGCACGAACCGAAACTGGCGCTAGCAAGCGGCCTTGACGGACTGGATGCCACCCGCAACATCCTCAATAATGCCGCTCGGCACCTATCCGAGAACGGCATGCTGGTCGTCGAGATTGGCCACAATCGTGACAAGCTGGAAGCCGCCTACCCCGATCTGCCGTTCACCTGGCTGGAAGTCAGCGCCGGTGATCAGTATGTTTTCATGCTGCACAAAAACGATTTGACCTGATACATGTCCGTTGGCCATTACGAGAACTTCCCGGTTGCATCCATCTTGCTGCCGAAGCGGCTGCGCCGGCCGATCGCGGCAATCTATCACTTTGCTCGTGCTGCGGACGATATCGCCGATGAAGGCGAATCATCGATTGAAGAACGCCTGCGGCGGCTGGACGAATTCCGTGCGGAATTGAGACGGATCGCCTTCCACCAGACACCCGAATCCCCGCTCTTCAAGGACCTTGCCGCGGAGATCTCGCAACACAACATGCCGATGCGGCCATTCCATGATCTGCTCGATGCGTTCACGCAGGATGTGGTCAAGAAGCGCTACGCCAACTTTGACGAAGTGCTGGATTACTGCCGCCGATCCGCCAATCCGATCGGTAACTTGCTGCTGCGCCTGTACGGCGAAGCCACGCCGGTCAACATCGCTTACTCGGATTCGATCTGCACAAGTTTACAGATCATCAACTTTTGGCAGGATGTCGCGAAGGATTACTCGATCGGGCGCGTCTACCTGCCATTGGATGAACTTGCGTCATACGGCGTCAGCGAAGAACAGATCGCGCAAGGCATGTGCGACGATGCATGGCGCACACTGATGAAGTTCCAGGTTGGCCGTGCGCGCGCGATGATGCTGTCGGGAAAACCGCTGGGCAGCATACTCACCGGCCGCATCGGCCTGGAGATGCGCATGATCATCGCGGGGGGCTTGCGCATCCTCGACAAGCTCGAAAGCGCACGATACGACATGTTCCGCCATCGACCGGTATTGAAGCCGTATGACTGGGTTATCATGCTGTCCAAGAGTGCGCCGTTCTAAAGAGATAAGGTGCCCTCTCCAAGCCCTCTCCCCGTGGGGAGACGGAACTAACCCCTCTCCCTTGAAGGGAGAGGGTTGGGGAGAGGGGGAGACTTGATACCAACAAAATGACACCCGACCAGTACTGCGAA